>MDTG01289140.1_pt1 | contig 14689 bp, 15 predicted proteins | sample 811421 | NCBI WGS metagenome assembly MDTG01 (sample SAMN05326645, study PRJNA326480) | marine metagenome | isolation source: seawater | place: Pacific Ocean: South East | collected 2011
CTTTTTTTAGAATGATGCCATCGGCAAATAAAATTTTAGTTTCTATTCAATCTCTAAATTTTGCAAAAGTATCAATTGATTTGTTAGAAAAAGAGTTAACAAATTCAAAAAATAATATTTCAAAAAATGTAACAACAAAAGATGTTGATTTTAATTTTGAGGAACAAATTGAAATTGAAAATTTAAGTTTTAAATATAAAAACGAAAATAAGAATTATGATTTATTTAATTTAAATTTTAAAATTAAAAAAGGTGAAATTTTAGGCATAACAGGACCTAGCGGATCAGGTAAAAGTACTTTGGTTGATTTAATTCTCGGATTTTATAATCCTAATCAGGGCTCTATCAAAGTAGATGGAAAAAATATAAATTTAAATCTATCATCCTGGCAGAATATAATAGGATATGTTCCACAAAGTATTTTCTTAATAGATGATACAATCAAAGAAAACATTATTTTATCAGATAATTCCAATACAATTGATGATCAAAGACTTAAAAACGCAACTCAAAAATCAGAATTAAACCCATTTATTGATAATTTAGATAAAAAATTAGAAACAATGGTGGGTGAGAGAGGTTCAAGAATTTCAGGAGGTCAATTACAAAGGATTGGTATTGCAAGGGCTTTGTATAAAAAATCTAAATTATTGATATTTGATGAAGCTACTAATGCTTTAGATAAAAAAACAGAGGAATCAATTTTACAAACAATTTTTGACTTAAAAACTGATTATACTTCAATAATAGTTTCACATGATAAAGATTGTTTAAAGAAGTGCGATAGAGTCATTGGTTTAAATAAAGGAGAGATAAATTATGAATAAAATATTTTTTATTTTAAAAAAAATTGTTATATTTTTTTCACCTTTAATAAAATTTTTGATAAAGATTTACAGAAATAAAATATTTGTTGCTATCAAATACTCATTAATTTTATTTAAATCAATAATTCAGTTTTCAGATAGTAAAATTACTATTCTAAAGAGACCAAAATTTAGTAATCAGGTTATAAGATCACCATCATTTGATTATTCTAATTTCTCAATATGTTTTCAGGGACCTTTTTATAATCCATTTACGCTAGATACTATAAAAATTTATAGAAAGATGTTTGGCAACATAGCTATAATTTTAGCAACTTGGAAAGAAACTTTAGATAATGAAATTGTTTCTGAACTTACTAAATTAAATGTTGAAATATTATCTCTGCAACCACCAAAAACATCTTTTACTTTTGTTAAAGGTTTTAATGCTACCACATTACAAATTTTTTCTACTTTAGAGGCTCTTAAAAAATCTAAAGAAAAAAAAATTTTATTTGCTGTAAAACATAGAACGGATCAAAGAGCTTTAGAACCAGATTGGTTATATCGATTATATTTTTTGCAAAAAAAATTTTCAGATAAAAATGATATATTAACTGATAGAATATTAGTTGTTGCTAGTTCTACTATGAAAAATAGAATTTATGGAATTGGTGATCAATTTCATTTTGGTTATACTGAGGATCTATTAAAATTTTGGAATTTACCGTATTTTATTGACGGAGTTGATGAACTAGTTAAAAATGAAAAACAAACTTCGCCATTTGTCATAAATGATACAGCAGTTTTCTCTGAAACATATTTAATGTCAAAATTTCTTAAAATAAATGGATATAAACTAAAATGGACATTAGAAGATTATTGGAGTGCTTTACAAAAATATTTTTTAATTTTTGACGATAGCTATATTGATTTTATATGGGAAAAATATGATAGTAAAATTACTGTACATCCAAAGCAATATTTAGAAAAATTTGACCATGAATTCAATTACGAAGAAAATTACTCAAATGGAATGTCATTTTCAGATTGGCTAATACTAAATCAATGTGAACATAATTCTTTGCCATGGAAAAAAATAGAGCAAGAGAAATGGATTAACAATAATCCTAACGGATTGCCTCCATATTTTAAAAAAATAAATTAAAAAATTATTTTTTTAAACTGAAATCCTTGTACAAATCTCTTTTCTTTAAAGAAGTGATCTTATTACTTAAATTTTTTATTACAAAATCAGTTCTATATTTAGTCTCTTTTTTAAGAATTCTATTATTCTTTCTTAAAAAATTCATTCTAGCTTGAAGCAACATGGCCATTCTGCCTTCAGCCGAAACATTATTTGCTGATCCATGAATTAATAAATGATTAAAAATTACAGCATCTCCTTGATTTAATTCTAAATCTTTAATTCCAAATTTTTTATAAGCTTTATTCAAATCTTTTAGTACTGTTCTTCTTTTATGTCCTAAATTTGATCCAATTGCGTCTTCACATTTTAGTATTCCAAGCTTATGAGATTTGGGTATTATTTTAAGACAACCATTTTCCTTTGATTGTTTGTCTAAAGCTATAAAAATCTGCATGAATTTTCTCCAATCTTTTTTTGGAACTGAGCCGGGTGCATACGTTTGCATGTTATATACTTCTTGATGAAATTCTACATCTGGTCCTAACCAAGCAGCTTTATTGTTAATTAGTAAATGATTATATATAAAGTTATCCCCAATTATTTTTTTTGCAGCATTTATTAAAAATTTTTTATCTAATATTTTATTAAATGGCTCTGTATTAATAAGGTTTCCATATCCCCAAGCAACTTCACTATAAGGGATTTTAAGTTTGGGTTTTAAATTTTTTGTTTTTTTTTTAAAGTATTCACACTCTTTTTTAGATAGTGCAGATCTAATTATTAAGTAACCATTATTGTTATAAGATTTAATATTCACAGTTGTAATACTTAACATAAAAAATTTTTTTTTCTATAAAAAAATAGCGAATATCCTTCAATAAGCTTTTTATTTAAAGTTTATAAAAACTTAAAATGTTGATATTACTTTTGTAAATTTCCATGAAATTAATTCTTAAATCTTTAAAAAATTATGTTTAAAATTTGTTTAATCGGTGCTGGAAGAATGAGCTTAGAGCATATAAAAGTTTTCAATGATATAAAAAATGTAAAAATTCAAGCAATTTCCAGTAGATCGATTAATAAAATTATTAAAATAAAAAAGAAATATCCTTCAATTAAAATGTATACAGACATAAGAAAGATGTTTAGTTCTGAAAATCCAGATGCAGCTGTAATAGCTGTTAGTGAGGATTCTCTTTTAAATGTTTGTAATAAAGTTTTTTGTTTCCCACAACCTTTATTAATAGAAAAACCAATTGGTTATAACTTAAATCAAAATAAAAAAATTATTAATTTAATGAAAAAATTTAAAAAAAAAAATTGTTTCGTTGCATTAAATAGAAGGTATTTTAATTCTACAAAAAATATTTTAAAAAAATTATATAGTGATAAAGGAAAAAGAAAAATTTATATTACTGATCAGCAGTATAACTTAAGATCAAAATATCCACATAAAAGTAATATCGTTCGCAAGAATATGATGTATGCTAATTCTGTTCATTTGATTGATTATGTTAATATTTTAGCAAGAGGTAAAATCAAAAATATTAATTCAAAAATAGAAAACAGAGGTAAGTTTGCAAATGTCATGTGTAAGATAAATTTATCGTCGGGAGATATCTTAATTTATAAAGCGATATGGAATAGAGAGACTAAATGGAGTGTGTCAGTTTTTACAAAAAATTTTTTTTACGAGTTGAAACCATTAGAACAACTTAAAGTATTTAATTTAAAAAACTTTAAAGTAGAAAATTATTATCAAGATAAGTTAGATACTAATTACAAGCCCGGATTCATGCTGCAGGCAATAGATTTTTTAAAAATGATCAAAAAAAAACCTCATTCCCTTGTTGATATTGAAGATAATTTTAATACAACAAAACTTATAAGTAAAATTTATGAAAATTTTTAATAATAAAACAATACTAGTTACTGGTGGAACAGGTTCATTTGGTAAGTCATTTGTAAGAAAAATAATTTCAAAATCAAGACCAAAAAAGATAATCATATTTTCTAGAGACGAGTTAAAGCAATGGATTATGCAAAATGAGTATAAAAATAAAAAAAATATTAAATTTATAATTGGAGATGTTAGGAACTTGGAAAGTGTTAAAGAGGCAAGTAAAAATGTAGATTACATTATTCATGCGGCAGCTACAAAAATTGTTCCAACAGCAGAAATTAATCCCGAAGAATGTATTTATACAAATATTAATGGTGCAATGAATATAATTAAATCAGCAAATTTAAATAAAGTGAAAAAAGTAATTGCATTATCAACAGATAAAGCATGCAATCCTGTAAATTTATATGGAGCAACAAAATTAGCTTCAGATAAACTTTTTATAGCCGCAAACAAAAAAAAAACTGATAAGACAATTTTTTCTATTGTGAGATATGGGAATGTTATGGGATCTAGAGGGTCAGTAATACCTTTTTTTATATCTTTAAATAAGAAAAATTTTTTCCCAATTACTAATCCTGAAATGACAAGATTTATGATTTCATTAGATGAAGCAGTTAATTTTGTTAACTCTTCATTAAATATAATGAGAGGTGGTGAGATTTTTGTTAAAAAAATTCCATCAATGAAAATAATTGATGTTGCAAGAGCTATTGATAACACAAAAAAACTTAAAATTGTTGGAATGAGAGATGGGGAAAAAATTCATGAACAAATGATTACACCTGAAGATTCAAAGCATACTTTAGAATTCAAAGATTTTTATATTATTTTTTCAGAGGCAAAATATAGAAAAAAATTTGGGGGAAAAAAGGTAAAATCAGATTTTTTTTATGACTCAAAGAATAATAAAGAGTGGATGAGTATTAAGCAGTTAAAAAATTTTATAAAAAGTAAGAATTATAATTTTGAGTAAAATATTATTAACAGGGTCTTCTGGGATATTAGGTAGCTCAATTTTAAGTAAATTGAATGACAAATATATATTTCTTGGTTTAAAAAATCGGAATAATATCCATCAAAAATATAATCAAATTAAAATAAAAAATTTTAATTTTAAATATTTAAAGAAAATTGTAATTGGTTTTAAACCAGATATTATTATTCATGCAGCTGCTAATACCAATATAGAAGATTGTCAAATTAACAAAAAAAAATGTAAAAAAGTTAATTTTGAATTTACTAAGAATTTGGTAAAAATATCCAAATTGTATAATATTAGGTTTATTTTTATATCAACTGATCAGGTATATAATAGAAAACTTTACCAAACTGAGAAAGATAAAACCAAAAGTTTTAATTATTATACAGAAACTAAAATTTTATCTGAAAATTTTATTAAATCAAATTTAAAAAATTATGCGATTTTAAGAACAAATTTTTTTGGAAGATCCATTGCGCTAAAGAAATCTTTTTCTGATTTTATAATTAATTCATTAAAAAATTTGAAAAAAATTTTTCTTTTTGATGATATATGTTTCAATCCAATAAATATTGATAATCTTACTAGAATAATTGATATGATAATTAAAAATCAAATAAATGGTGTGTTTAATATAGGAGTTACACAAGGTTTGAGTAAGTATAAATTCGGAATAAAAATTGCAAAAAAATTAAATTTGAATCCAAATTTTATTATCAAGGATTATTTTTTAAATAGAAGAGATTTATCTGATAGGCCTTCAGATATGAGGATGGATATATCTAAAATAAAAAAAATTATAAAAAAAAATAAATTATTTAACCTTAATTACAACTTATCATTACTTAGTAAATAAAATGTCAGATTTTAATAACACTTTTAGTGTAATCGGTTTAGGTTTTGTCGGGTCAGCAATGGTCGTTGCAATTAACTCATTAAAAAAAAGAAAAAAATATAAAGTTATTGGAATTGAAAAAAATAATTTCAATGGTAAAAAAATTTTATCTAAGCTATCTCAAGGAAAGTTTCCTTTCAAAGTAAACGATAAATATTTAATTAAAAATGCAAAAAATTTAGTTAAAAGAGAAGTTTTTTTAGGAACAACTAAGTTGGAAAATATATTTAATAGCAAAATAGTAATTTGTAGTATTAATTTTGATATTAAAAAGAAAGGCAGAAAAATCTTTTCTAATGAAAAAGACTTTTTAAAAGGTATTTCAAAAATTGCGAAAAATTTAAATCCTAAGTCTTTATTATTTATCGAAAGTACTCTTCCACCTGGATTTTGTGAAATGAAAATAATTCCTAATATTGAAAAAATATTTGAACAAAGAGGTATTGGAAAGCAAAATGTAAAACTAGCATATTCATTTGAGAGAGTAATGCCTGGAGACAATTATCTTAATTCTATTAAAAATATGTTTAGAGTTTATTCAGGAAATAATATTAAAGCTGAAAATATGTGCAAAAATTTTCTCAATAAATTAATTAATACAAAAAAATATCCATTAACAAAATTGAGTAATATAAGAAGTGTTGAGATGACTAAAGTCGTTGAAAATTCATTTAGAGCAACAAATATAGCTTTTATAGATGAGTGGACTAAATTTTCAGAAAAAATCAATGTAGATTTAAACTCTGTGATTAGAGCAATTAAAGTAAGGCCAACTCACAAAAATATAATGAATCCCGGGTTAGGAGTTGGTGGATATTGTCTAACAAAAGATAATTTACTTGGGATTTATTCATCTAAAAATATTTTTAAAACTTCTAATCTTAAATTTCCTTTTTCTGATTTAACTTTAGAAACAAACAAAAATATGCCTACCCACACATTTAATGTGATTAAAAAATTAACTAAAAATAAAATTAAGGGAAAAAAAATACTGATATTTGGAGCGAGTTATAAAAATGACGTTGGGGATACAAGATTTTCACCTAGTGAAAATTTGTTAATTAATTTAAAAAAATATAATTGTAAAATAAAAGTTTGTGACCCGCATGTTGAATATTGGCCTGAATTAAAACTTAAAGTTTTTAATAAAATAAATAAAGTTAATGTTTATGATTTGATTATTTTTGCAGTTAATCATAGAGAATTTAAGAATATTAATTTTATTAATATGAGCAAAAAGAATTTCATAATTGATACGTGCTCAGTCTTAACATTAAAGCAATTGTTAAAACTAAAAAAACAAAATTCAATAATTTATAAGATAGGCAAGGGTATAATTTAAAATGAAAAATTTTTTGATATTAGGTGGTGCAGGATTTATTGGATATAATTTAGCAAGTAAATTATCTAAAAATAAAAAAAACAAAGTTCATATAATAGACAATTTTTCAAGAGGTAAATTTGACAAAGACTTTAAACTGTTGAGTAAATTGAAAAATGTCAATTTGAAAAACATTGATTTGTTGAAAAATTCAAAACATAAATTTAATAAAAATTATGACTATATATTCAACTTAGCAGCAATTATAGGTGTATCCAATGTTATGAAGTTACCATATAAAGTTTTAATAAATAATGTTTTGATACAAAGTAAGGCTCTTTCAATTGCTAAAATGCAAAAAAATTTAAAAAAGTTTATTTTTTTTTCAACATCCGAAGTTTATGCAGGTTCTAACAACTATTTTAATACAAAAATACCTTCCCCTGAGAATACTCCTCTTACTATAAGTAGTTTGAAGAATAATAGATCAACTTATATGATTTCCAAAATTTATGGAGAAGCAATGTGTTATCATTCAAATATACCGTTTTTAATATTTCGACCACATAATATTTATGGTGAAAGAATGGGACTAAACCATGTTATACCTGAAATTTTAAAAAAAATTAAAAATTTAAAAGATAAAGAATCACTTAAGGTTTTTACACCTAAACATACAAGATCTTTTTGTTATGTAGATGATGCAATTGATCAAATAATTAAATTAACCTATTCAAGTTTTAAAAACGAGGACTTCAACATAGGAAATGATAAAGATGAAATATCAATTTCTCAACTTGTAAGAATATGTTTAAAAATATTAAATAAAAAAAATAAGATACTACCGTTGAAAAATATACATAATTCACCAAAAAGACGGTGTCCAAGTATGACAAAAACTTTTAAATATATTAATAGAAGCAATTTTACAAAACTTAACGATGGTATAAATAAAATGTTAAAATGGTATGAAGATAACAATTTAATTTAATGAAAAAAAAAATAGCACTATTTGGAGCTGGAGGTCACGCTGTTTCTTGTATTGATATTATTGAAACTGAAAAAAAATTTTCCATTGAATGTATTTTAGATAAATACCCAAATAGAAAATATTTAGCTAATTACAAAATAATCGAAGAGAACGATTTAAACATTGCAAATTTAAAAAAAAAAAATGTTAAAAATGTTGTGATTTCTGTTGGTCAAATTAAAACCTCAAAAATCAGAAAAGACCTTTTTTATAAACTAAAAAAAAATGGTTTTATTTTTCCAGTAATTAAATCACCCAGCAGTATAATTTCAAAAAGATCTAAAATTGAGGAAGGTACTGTTATTTTTCATAATTGTGTAATAAATGCTGGAGCAAATATTGGAAAAAATTGTATTATTAATTCCTCTTCTTTAATTGAGCATGGTGTGAAAATTGGTGATCATTCTCATATATCCACAGGTGCAATAATTAATGGAGATTGTGTAATTGGAAATGATACATTTATAGGAAGTGGTTCAATATTAAAGCAAGGTCTAAAATTAAAATCAAAAACTTTTATCAAGATGGGGTCTGTAGTAAAAAAATAACTTAAATATGAAAAAAATTATAGTTATTGCTGAAGCAGGAATTAATCATAATGGAAGTATTAAAAAAGCTTTTCAATTGGTGGATGTAGCAAAAAATTCAAATGCAGATTTCGTTAAGTTTCAGACTTACAAAACTAATAATCTTGTTATGACTAATGCAAAAAAAGCAAAGTATCAGATTAATCAATCTAATGAAAATCAATTTCAAATGTTAAAAAAATCAGAACTTAGTTTTGAAGAGTTTTACAGACTCTATAAATACACGAAAAAAAAAAAATAAAATTTCTATCTGCCCCATTTGATATAGAGAGTGCAATTTTTTTAAAGAAAATTGGCTTAAGGACAATTAAAATTCCTTCGGGAGAAATAACAAATATTCCCCTTTTAAACTTTTTATCAAAAACTAATTTGAATTTAATTTTATCTACTGGAATGGCTAATATTAATGAGGTTGATAATGCTGTAAAAATATTGAAAAAAAATAATCTGTCAATTTTACATTGTAATTCCGCTTACCCAACACCAATAAATGACTTAAATTTAAATGTAATAAATTTTTTTTCACAAAGATACAAATTTGCTAAAATTGGTTTTTCAGATCACTCAATAGGATTAGAAGCTGGCATAGTTGCTGCAGCTATAGGAGCAAGGATAATTGAAAAACATTTTTCTTTAAATAAAAAATTATCTGGACCTGATCACAAAATAAGTTTAGATCCAAATGAACTCAATTTATTTATTAAATATGTTAAAAATACTTCTAAAATGTTGGGAAATTTTCATAAAAGAATTACCTCAAGTGAAAAAGTAAACATTGTACCTGCGAGAAAATCTATATACGCGAGTAAAAATATACAAAAAGGGGAAAAATTTTCAGAATTGAATTTAACTACCAAAAGACCTCAAAAAGGGATCAAAGCTTCATCTTGGCAAAAGGTTTTAAAAAAAAAATCTAATTACAACTTTAAAAAAAATCAATTAATTAAATTATGAAAAAAATTTGTGTAATTACAGGCTCAAGAGCTGATTATGGATTACTTAAGTGGTTAATCTTATTTTTACAAAAAGATAAAAAAATTATATCAAGTTTGATTGTGACCGGTACTCATTTAGCTAAAAATTATGGCTATACTGTAGATGCCATAAAAAAAGATGGATTGAAAATAACTTCTAAAATTGATCTTAGAATACAAAAAACGGATGAAAAAAATTTAGCTAAATCAATGGCGATCTCATTAAACAGAACCACAAATGAGTTATGTAAAATAAAACCAGATATAGTAATATTGTTGGGAGACAGATATGAACTATTATCCTCAGCCATATCCTGCATGATATTAAATATTCCAATTGGCCATATTCATGGAGGTGAACTGACCGAGGCAGCATTTGACGATGCGATAAGACACTCAATTACTAAAATGTCTCATTTGCATTTTGTTGCAAATAAAGTTTACAAAAAAAGAGTGATGCAACTAGGAGAAAATAAAAAAAATATTTATAATGTTGGGGGACTCGGACTTGATAATCTTAAATATACAAAATTATTAACTAAAAAAGAATTAGAAAAAAATTTAGGTATAAAATTTTTAAAAAAATCGTCCTTAGTTACATTCCACCCTGTTACATTAGAAAAAAACTCTATAAATCAATTAATCGAATTATTAGAATCAATGAAAAATTTTAAAGACATAACCTTTATAATAACATCTCCTAATGCAGATACTGTTGGTTTAAAAATGAAAGAGGTAATTTTAACTTATGTTAAAAATAATCTAAATTTTCATTTTTTTGATTCATTAGGTCAATTGAGGTATCTTTCAACAATAAAAGTAGTTGACTTTGTTCTTGGAAATTCCTCTAGCGGAATTATTGAAGTTCCAGAATTAAATAAATTTACTATCAATATAGGTGATAGGCAAAGAGGAAGATTAATGGCAGAAAGTATAATTCAATGTAAACCAAATAAGAAAGACATAATACAAAAAATAAATTTAATTTATAGAAAATTTAAAAACAAAAAAATAGTTAACAATTCTAACCTTTACGGAAAGGCAGGAGCCTCCTATAAGATTTATAATATCTTAAAAAAAATTAATCTTAAACAAATAATAAAAAAAAAATTTTATGATCAATAAAAGTATAAATAAAGAATTAAAAAAATTTTCAGTTACACCAGAAAATACAATTAAATTTGCATTGAAAAAAATTACAAATTGTGGTCAGAGGTGTGTTGCTGTAGTTAATAAAAATAATAATCTTCTTGGCACACTTGCAGATAGTGATATTAGAAAGGCATTAATTTCAAATACTAATATAAATAGAAGTATTAAAAATATTTTTAATAAAAAACCTTACTTTGTTTTTAAAAATAAATTTACCTATAATGATTTAAAAAATAAAATTTCTGATAGAAGATTGGGTATAATACCAATTGTAAATAATAAAAAAATTTTAATTGAAATTTTTTATTTAGATAAATTTTCAAAAATAGATAAAAAATTTATAAATCCTATAGTAATTATGGCTGGAGGGAAGGGCACAAGGCTTGCTCCCTTTACAAATATATTGCCTAAAATGCTAATTCCAATTAAGGATAAACCTGTTATAGAACATATTTTAGATAATTTTAAAATTTATGGATTTAATAATTTTAAAATTTGTATTAACCATAAATCAGAGATCGTTAAGTCTTATTTTAAAGAAAAAAACAATCATAGAGTGTCTTTTTCAAAAGAAAATAAACCTTTAGGAACAGTTGGCGGAATAAAAAAGATTAAATTCTCAAAAGGAAAAGATATTTTTATTACCAATTGTGATGGAATATTTGACATTAATTTTGAGGCATTACTTGATCACCATATTAACTCAAAAGCAAAAATTACAATGGTTGCCTCGAGAAAAATGATCAAAATTCCTTATGGGGTATGTCAAACAGATAAATCACAAAAATTTTTAAAACAATTTGAGGAAAAACCCTCAATGCATTTTTTAGTCAATACAGGTCTATATGTGGTCAAACCAGAAGTTATAAAATTAATTCCAAACAATAAATATTATGATTTTACAGACTTACTAGTTAAGGCTAAAAAAAATAATTATAAAATATCTATTTTTCCAATTGATAGCGAAAAATGGAGCGATGTCGGGCAATGGGAAACACTCAAGCTTACTGAGGAAACTCTTAAAACAGTTTAATGAAAATTTTATCATTAATTATGGCTAGAGAAGGCTCCAAAAGACTCAAAAATAAAAATCTTAAAAAAATAAAAAAATATAATTTGGTAGAGAGATCAATAAACATATCAAAAAAATTAAAAAAAAAAATTTGGTATGTGATACTCTTTTATCAACAGATTCCAAAAAAATTTTATCAATTGGAAAAAAAAATAAAATTATTGCACCATGGCTTAGACCAAAAAATTTATCTAAAGCAAACTCTGCGTCAATAGATGCGGCACTACATGCTATTAAATGGTATGAAGATACATATTTTAAATTAGATGCGTTGCTATTGTTGCAACCAACAACACCTTTTAGAGAATTCAAAGATATCGCTGATGCAATTAAAATATTTAAAAAATTTAAAAAAAAAATTGTAAGTGTTAGCCCAATTAAAAAACATTTCCAAGATATGTACGAAATTTTAAATAACAAACTAGTTATAAAAAATAAAAAAAAAATAAATAATAAAGATTTATTTGTTTGTAATGGATATTTATATATTTTTCCAATAAATGATTTAAAAAAAAAATAAAAACTTCAGTGCTGTAGATTCAATTCCGTTTTTAATCAAATCCTGTATCAAATCAATTGATATCGATGATAAGTACGATCTTGAATTAGCAGTAAAATTAAATGAAAAATAATATTTTAATAATTGGATTTGGAAATATTGGCCAAAGACATTTTCAAAGTTTTTATAATTTAAATAAAAAATTTAATATCTTTATAATAGATAAGAAAATTAAAAAGACATTAAGCCTGATAAAAAATCAATATAATAATAATAAAAAAATAAATGTGAAAGTTTTTGATAATTTAAATAAATTAAAAAAAAAATCTTTTTTCTTAAGCATTATTGCAACTAATTCAGATGTTAGATATTTTATATTTAAGAAACTTATCAACCAATGTAAATCTAAACATATTATATTAGAAAAGGTATTATTTAAAAATTTAAACGAATTTAATAGATGCATTAAATTTATTGAAAATTATTCTAAAAAGATTTGGGTTAATTTACCAAGAAGGGAATATCAAATTATGCAATATATTAATTCAAGATTAGATATAAAAAAAAAAATTTGTATTGAATTTTCAGGATTTAGATGGGGTATCGCAAGCAATATGATACATTTTTTAGATTTATTTAAATGGATGGCCAAAGCAAATAAAATAACTTTTCAAAATAAACTTGAGGATAAAGTTTATAAGGCAAAAAGGAAAGGTTTTTATGAGATCCGAGGCAAAGTCTTATTTAAGGATCAAAGTAATAATAAATTAAAAATTATTGACGATAATAACTTTAAAAAAAATAAATTTGAAATTAGGAATAAAAATAATGTCTATTTAATAAATGACAATATTCTGCATTTAAAATCAAAAAAAAAAAAATTTGTTAAAATTTTTCCAAATAACTTTCAAAGTAATTTGACAAGTAAAATATATTATAGTCTTATAAAAAATAATTTTTGTAAATTACCGGAATTAAAAAATTCAGTAGATATACATAAAGTATATTATTCAATATTAGATAAAAAAATGAAAAAAAAATTATTTACCTAATGACGAAATTTAAAAGAATAATTTCTAGACTAGATATTAAAGAGGAAAACCTTGTGAAAGGAATACAATTAGAAGGTTTAAGAATTTTAGGAGACCCAATTTACTTTTCAAAAAAATATTATCATGAATCAATTGATGAATTGATTTATCAAGATTGTATTGCAAGTTTATATGGTAATAATAATCTTCACACGTTTATTTCAAAAGTTTCTAAACAAATATTTATTCCATTAACTGTAGGTGGTGGTATTAGAAATACTGAGGACATTAAAAAAGCACTATACTCAGGTGCTGATAAAGTTGCAGTCAATACAGCTGCAATAAAAAATATAAACTTTTTGAAGGAAGCCACTGAAATATTTGGTAGTTCAACCATCTCAGTATCAATTGAAGCTGTAAAACTGGAGGATAATGAATATTACTGCTTTACGGAGAGTGGAAGAAACAATTCTGGTATAAAAGTCATAGATTGGTGCAAAAGAGTTCAGGAAAATGGGGCTGGAGAGATTATACTTACACTGGTCAATACGGACGGGACTGGTGATGGTTTTGATATTGATTTTTTAAAATCAGTTTTAAAAATTTCTAAAATTCCTGTAATAGCCCATGGCGGTTGTGGGGAAAAAATGGACGTTTTAAAATTATTAGCTGAAACCAGCATTGACGGAGTTTCTATTTCATCAATGTTTCATTATTTTTATCATCATCAATATGGTGAAAATAATCAATTAAAAAATACAAACTTGGTAAATTATAATAATTTTTTTAAAGGTATTTCAATTCGTGATTTAAAAAAATATCTCAAAGATAACAAGGTAGAGATTAGATAATGAAATTAAATATAGGTGTTGTTGATTTAGGTATAAATAATTTATTTAGTATAGATAATGCCATAAAATATTTAGGTCATAATTCAGAAGTATCTTCTAATAATAACATATTAGAGAAATCTGATTGTCTTATTTTACCAGGTGTAGGATCTTTTGGTTACGCATCCCGTATTTTGAAAAAAAATAAACTTGATGAGATGATTAAAAAATATGCAAGATCTGGAAAAACATTAATTGGTATTTGTCTTGGTTTTCAATTATTGTTTGATCAAAGTGAAGAATTTGGTTTTTATGAAGGTCTTTCTATTTTTAATGGAAAAGTAAAAAAACTAGATAATTTAAAAAAAAATGTAAGTATTCCCAATGTAGGTTGGAGAAAAACTTTTATTTACAATAATAATAAAATTCAATATTTTGACAATTTTTATTATGTTCA
>MDTG01371100.1_pt1 | contig 14689 bp, 7 predicted proteins | sample 811421 | NCBI WGS metagenome assembly MDTG01 (sample SAMN05326645, study PRJNA326480) | marine metagenome | isolation source: seawater | place: Pacific Ocean: South East | collected 2011
ATGACCCAGAACTGTCTCGACTGCATCTCGAAAGACGAGGATCTCTTTCGGCGCGAACTGCTTGCCCAGGCGATGCGACAGGAACTCGGCTACGAGATCGATCAGGCACGCGATCGAACGGAGGAGATGATCATCGCGCTCGATGTCGAGCAGGATCAACACCTGCTTGCGATGAAGGCGATGACCAGTGACGGCTTCCGGGCGTTTCTCGGGTACCTGTTCGAAGCCCCGGGCATGGACGATGAGATGGTCGCCATGCAGGGCATCACGACCGGGATCCACGCCATCTTCGCACTCATCTTTCAGATGATTCTCAGAGACACCGAACGCATCCTCGAAGACCTCGACATCGAACCCACCGAGGAAGCGATCGCCGAGGTTCGAACGGTCTATCGCGAGGCGTTCATGGAAGTGACGGAGGGATCCGTCGAATGACCGCGGACGACCACACCCCCTCCGACCAGGCACGGCCGTACGAGCCAGAGACCTTCATCGACCTCGTCGACCTGCCGGAGCATTTCGACGAGATGGAGCGGCGGCGGTTCTTCGACATCCTGAACTGGATGCACACCGCGATGATGCTGAGCTGCAACCACTCGAGCATCGATCCCGAGAACCCCATCCCCTTTCACTTCATCGGCACCAGTCTGCCGCACCCCTCGCTGCTGGAGGTCCTGCACGGCGGGATCGCGACGATGGTCGACAACATCTTCCGGGCGATCGACGGTGGCAGCGTCGCCTTTCGCGACGAACTGATCGCCCAGGCTCTGCATCAGGAGACCGGACTCGCGATCGAACCGGCGCGGACCTACGCCGCCGAGTTCAGCCTGCGCATGGACGTCGGGCAGGACGAGAAACTGAACACCCTCGCCTCGCTCACCCGCGACGGCTTCCGCGCCCTCGTGGTGCAGATCACTTCCGAGGATCGCAAGGACGATGCGATGAACGACGCCTTCCGCGAGATCGCGATCGGCATTCGTGCGATTCTCGGCATCGCCTTTCAGATCCTCATCAGAGATCTTCCACAGATCGCCGAGGACCTCGGGTCTCCGGTGCCGGAGGACCAGATCGAACGCTACCGTCTCGAATTTCGTGAGGCTTTCGAGCGCATGACGGACGGACTCGCCCCAAACGACGAAACGTGAGGCTGCACCACGAAATGCTTTCGATCGGTTCCAAGGCTCTCATAATCGACCCCACGTGACGACACGCCGCATTTCAGTGAGGAAGACTCGCTGAAAATCAGAATCAAACATGGCCAACCACGCCCTGCGGTGGGACCATTGGGTCATGCATCCGCGAACCTGCCCCACCCCACATCCATCCCCCATGAGCGCTCGAAGCACCCTGCTGGCACTGGCCATCGGAGCTTCGGTGACGGGATTCGGAGCATGCGTGCAGGCCGAATCACTGGAAACGGTCGATGCCGGTCGGGGAGACGTCTCACTGTTCACCCCGGACACGGTGGACGAGGACGAACCCAAACCGTTGATCCTCTGGTTGCACGGCTTCGGCGGAAATTCCGCGCAGGAGAACTACTTCGATTTCAGAAGCAGGGTCGATGAACTCGGCTTTCTGCTCTGCACGCCAGATGGCACCGCGGATGCGGCGAACAGCCAGTTCTGGAATGCCACCGATGCCTGCTGTGATCTCGGGAACTTCCAGCCTGATGATTCCGAGTACTTGAGGACGCTGATCGAAACGATCATCTCGGAACACGAAGTCGATCTGAATCGAATCCACGTGACCGGGTATTCCAACGGCGGGTTCATGTCCCATCGCATGGCCTGCGATCATGCCGACCTCATCGCATCGATCGCCAGTCTTGCCGGCGTGACCCATCTCGATCCGACGCTCTGCGTCCCGAGCGAACCGGTGCACGTGCTGCAGATGCACGGCACGCTCGACTCGACGATCGAATACGGCGGTGGATGCTTCGATGGGTGCCACCCGAGTGCGATCGAGACCGTACGCCGCTGGGCGAGCGAAGCGGACTGTTCCCTGTTCCCTGAAATCACCGAGAACATCGACATCGATGCGGGCGTGGTCGGCGCGGAGACCATCGTCGAGCGATACGACGAGAACTGCGTCGAGGGCGGTTCATCCGAACTGTGGACGATCGTCAATGGCGGGCACGGCCCACTGCTCACCGACGATTTCGGAGACAGGGTCCTTGCCTGGTTGTACGACCACCCGAAGGCAAGTGACGCGCCGTCGTGTCCCGCCGATCTGATCGAAGACGGCGTCGTCGACGGCTTCGACCTGAGCCTGCTGCTCGCCTACTGGGGACAGCCCGGCACGATCGCGGATCTCAATCAGGACGGCACCGTGGGCGGACCGGACCTGGCGTTCATCCTCGGTAACTGGGGCGTCTGCAACGAGTGACACGCGGCCTTCGCTGGCCGCCTCCACGTGAAGGCGACCGGGTCGCACGGCGGCTCAGGCCAGCTCGCCATGGACGATGTCCACGGGCATCGGGGGATAGCTGAATGCCACTCGCTGAACGATGTACTCGCGGCGATCATGCCCAAGAGACTCGATTCCCTGATCGACAAGATGCGAATGTTGTCCGGCCGACCAACCGACGGGAGCCGCGAACGCAGGCTCCTCGTCATCGCCGGAAGAGGACTTCAGTTCGATCGGCAGACGCGTCGTCCAGGAATCGTCAGTTCCGAGATCCCGGCCGAGACCGGGATGAAACACCGATGCCGTGATCGGACCGATATCAGCGAGCCATGACCGATGGATGATGAGATCCAACTCGCAATGTTGCACTGGAAGGTCGATTCGAAGGGATTGAAGGTGCCCGGCCCCGAGCCCTTCATGAGACATGTGACACCCATGCACGATTCGCGCCGCATGACGTGGACCGATGCCGTCCAACTCGAGTGAGAAGTCCTCGAAGTCAGGGTGCCCGTCGGAGCGAAGTTCGATCTTGATCCCGGAAAGACCGGAGTATTCGGAAAGAAGACGACCGTCGAGATCACCCGAGCCACCGATCGCCGACACGGTGTGACGACTCACACCTTCACCGACGGTACCGATTCTGGGAATCCGAAGGCACCAGGGAACACCGGACCAGAGTCGGAAGATTCCGTCGTAGGACCTCACGGACATGCGTTCGAATCCACCTGACTCACTGCGAGGCCCGATGACGTCCAGAGCAAAGAGGGAACGACACTGAAGACCGATCACCGAGGTCATCGAGTGCATGAGTGCCCGCCGCTGAGTCACCGCGAGCGGAAGCTCGGAATTCGCGCCCATCCCGAGGATCATCGATTCATAGGTGGCCTTGCCGCCACCATGACTCGCCACATCGGTCAGAATCTCATCGAAGGTGGCTTGCAGACCGTCGAGATGTTTCTGACTCACCTTGGCATGCTTCAGTCCGGAAAGAAGCTTCACGAAACCACCGCGACCTGGAAGTCCGCCGAGGACCTCGGCAGGAGAAGACGAACGCAGAAGGTGGCTGACCTTCCAGGCCAGTTTCATGTCGATGTCGAAGTGCGCTGCGATGTCGGTCGGACGCGCATCGACAGCCACACCAGCAGCGTGAAGTGCTTCATTCAGAACCGAAATGAGTCGAGACGTGATGGTCTCGGCGCGCAACGCAAAATCAACTTGCGTGAGCGGTTGATGTATCATCCCCATGATGTGAAAGAGCTTACACGATGCAGAGATGGGCGGCGTGCATGCCTGGCTTCAAGACACGACGGCCCGCTCGTCATTTCCAGAAAAAGAGCGCAGCCGTGTAGGGAACGGGAAATGAATCGTCGAGTTCGGCGCGCGCGTGAAAAGACATGGTCAGGCGATGATGCCGTCCACGAGTTTTCCGTGCACGTCGGTCAGACGGTAGTCCCGACCTTGCTGTCGGAAGGTGAGCCGACGGTGGTCGACCCCCATCAGATGAAGCATCGTGGCATGCAGGTCGTGCACTTCGACGGGATTTTCGACGACGTTGTAGGAGTAGTCGTCGGTGCTTCCGTAACTCACACCGGGCTTGATGCCACCACCGGCGAGCCAGATTGAGAAGCAACGCGGATGATGGTCACGCCCGTAGTTCGTGTGGGACAAGGCGCCCTGACTGTAGACGGTGCGTCCGAACTCACCCGCCCAGAGAACGAGTGTCTCGTCGAGCATGCCACGCTGCTTGAGGTCCTTGACCAGGCCGGCCTGCGCCTGATCCACGGCCTTGCACTGCGCACTGATCTCGTTGGGAAGGTTCCCGTGCTGGTCCCATCCTCGCATGAAGAGCTGGATGAAACGGACCCCCCGCTCGGAAAGTCGACGGGCGAGCAGACAGTTGGCGGCGAAGGACCCGGGCTCCTTCACGTCATCGCCGTAGAGATCCAGCGTCGCCTTGCTTTCAGTCGAAAAATCGGTCAGTTCGGGGACCGACATCTGCATGCGGTACGCCATCTCGTACTGAGCGACGCGCGCCTGGACTTCAGGGTCAAGACTCTGCTCGAACTCCGTCTCGTTGAGATGCCCGACCACGTCAAGCATGCGCCTGCGGTCCTCGCGTGAGACGCCCTCGGGGTCTCGCAGGTGCAGAACGGCATCACGTCCGGCACGGATCTTGCACCCCTGGTGCTCGCTCGAGAGAAACCCGCTGCCCCAGAAGCGGGCGGCGAGGGCCTGCATGTTCCCCTTGCCCTGGGTGATCATCACCACGAAGGTCGGAAGGTCCTTGTTCATGCTGCCCAGTCCGTAGCTCGCCCAGGAACCGAAGCACGGACGACCGACCTGTTCCGTTCCGGTCTGGAAGAACGTGATTCCGGGCTCGTGATTGATCGCCGATGTCTTCATCGACTTGATGACGCAGATGTCCTTCGCGATCGAACCGGTATGAGGAAGCAGTTCGGAAAGCATCAAGCCGTCCTGGTTGTTCGGATACCGCTTGAACTTGAACGCCGTCGGCGCGACGGGAAAACGCTCCTGCCCGCTGGTCATCGTGGTGATGCGCTGGCTTCCCCGGATCGAATCGGGAAGATCCGTGTCGTAGCGCTGCGCCAGACCGGGCTTGTAGTCGAAGAGGTCGAGCTGGCTGGGCGCACCCTCCATGTGCATGTAGATCACACGCTTGGCCTTGGGAGCGTAGTGCGGCAGGTTCGCGAGAATGTCTTCGGGCGTCTGCGCGGGACCGGCGGGCAACGCGTGGGCGCCATCCGCCTTGAGCAGCGTGCCGAGCGCCATGGACCCGAGACCCGCACCCATGGTGTTGGCGACCTTGCCGAAGAACCGTCGTCGGGTCAGGTTCCTGAGATAGGACTCGAGCGGGTCGTGGCAGGCTTCCTTGATGTCGCGTTCACGAGTCATGTCGTCTCACCTCAATCCTTCACGATCGCAGCGTCACTGGCGAGCACTGCATTGGCGAGCATCGTCCAGGCGGCGAGCTCGGAATCGGAAATGTCATCGGGCGTCACCGATTCACCGACGGACACCAGTGCAGCGGCATCCTCCGGCGCGGCGGCATATCGGATTCGAAATGCATCGAGCGCCTCGAGAAGAACCGACTCGTTCTCCGCATCGAGCGTGGAACCATGTGCGCGTCTGACCATCCCACGGAGCCTGGCGACGTCGTCCCCCTCGAGACGGATCGTGCGTTCCGCGAGTTTTCGAGAGGCCTCCACGAACTGCTCGTCGTTCCAAAGCACCAGGGCTTGAAGCGGCGTGTTGGTGACCGTTCTTCGTGTGACGCAATACTCACGTGTGGGTGCGTCGAAGGACAGCATCGACGGTGGCGGTGCCGCGCGTTTCCAGTAGGTGTAGAGGCTTCGACGCCAGAGTCCGTCACCCTCGGAACGTTCGAAGTAGCGGGTGTTCGACTGCAGCATGGCGACCTCCTGCCACAGACCTTCGGGCTGATAGGGCTTGACGCTCGCGCCACCGAATTCCTCGACGAGAAGACCGGCGACGTAGAGCGCCTGATCACGAATCTGTTCGGCGGAGAGACGCTGACGGGGGAACCATCCATAGGACTCGTTGAGCGGATCGATCGCACGGGTTTCAGGCGTGATGCGCGAGGATTGACGGTAGGTCGCACTGGTCACGATGCGACGCAGCACGGCGCGCATGTCCCAGTCGTTCTCCCGGAACTCGACGGCGAGCCAGTCGAGGAGGTCCGGATGGGTCGGCCAGGAACCCTGCAGGCCGAAGTCCGCGGAGGTCTCGACGATTCCGCGCCCGAAGAAGATCTCCCAGAAACGGTTGACCGTGACCCGTGCCGTCAGAGGATTCTCATCACCCATCATCCAGTCCGCGAGGTCCAGACGGTCGACGCCTTCGTCTCCATCACCACGCACGGCACCGAGCACCGCGGGCACGCCACGCGTGACCGGACGCGCCATGTCGGGTTGGTCGTACTGGCCGCGCATCATGACGTAGGTCTGACGTGGGGTGTCGCGCTCCTTCATGATCATGGTCTTCGGCACCGACGCACGCACTTCCTCGAGTTCGGCCTGAGCCGCGACCAGTCGTTCGGAAAGTTCGAGATACCGGGGCGAGAACCGTCTGCGCAATGCTTCATCGGCTCGAGAGCGTGTCGCCTCGTCGAGGGCCTCGTCGGGAAGAGTCAGTGCGACCGCCTCCGAAGGATGGACGGCTTCGCCTTCCACCGCACGGTGGAAGAACGCCCCCGCGCCTCCGGTGTTGATCACCTTGCAGACCAGGGTGTTCCGCCCGGGCACGAGTTCGACCTCCGCACGATCCTGATCCGGTGCCACGCCGCGGTCGATCCGGTTCTCGAAGACCAAGGTTCCGTTTCGGTAGACCTGCAGCCCGTCGTCGCTTCCGAGATTCAACTCGATCGATCGCGCGGTCGGGACGTAGATCTCACGCCCGAGGTACTCCGCGCCGATGCCCTGGGCGAGACCGATGGGCTGAGCCTCGAGCACCAGCGGCGCGTAGCGCCAGGTGTGGATGGCCTGAGCTCCGAATGTCCGTCCGAAGTCGAGAGGGCCGGGCTCCTCAGGCCCGTACTCGTTGTCATAGGCGGTGCGGCCGTTCGATGTGGAGAACGGACCGGCGATGTACCAATTGGTGGTGGCGGCCGGCAGTGCGGCCAGTGCATCCTCGCCCGCGTTCGCGAGCTGCACCCGCACGCGTCCGAATTCATGCTGCGGATATGGGGAGCGATACTCGAGGCGAAGAATCAGATCGCTGCCACCTTCGTACCCGAAGGGTTCGGTGGTGGTGAAGACCGCTCGCCTCGAACCCTCCTGTCGATGCGCATCGACCGCCCAGACCCGGTCGTTGTCGGAGCGCAGTGCGTTGACCACCTTGAAGTCGTCGTTACCCTGTTCCACATCCGCCCAGGCCCAGCTCCAGTCGAGTGATCGCCGTCGGGTCGGATCGGTTCGCGAGACGACCTCACCGGTGATCGATGCCAGAACCGCATTGCCGTTGCCGGCTCGACCGACGCGGCCACCCGGAAGCGACTCATGACCGAGCACTTCGATCAGAAGCGCACGCAGGTCGGTCCGATCGGTCGAGAACGTCAGCAGATGCTCGTCGAAGTCGGGGGCCGTCCCGGTCGCAAGCACCGAATGATCGTCGAGCAGTTCGAAGACGGTCTCTTCACGACTCGTCGCCGAAACCGGCACCGCGACATCCCATCGCCAGTCGTCCTGCCCGCGAATGTTCGCGACGAATTCACTGACCCGGGCGATCTCCTCCTCGCTGGGGGCGGCACGCTCGGCTTCGATCCCTCCCACCAGGGAGGACAACCGCTCGATCAACGGAGCGGTCTCCGGATCGGGCACCTCGAGTGCGGGCTCGAAAGCACGCATGGGATCGGGCAACTGCGAATAGAGACCGGGTTCGTCGTTGTTGTTGAAGAACGCGATCAGGCCGTAGTACTCGTCGATCGAGACCGGATCGAACTTGTGGTCGTGACAACGGGCGCATCCGACGCTCATGCCCAGAAAGACCGAACCGGTGGTGTCCGCGCGGTCCACCGCGTATTCGAAGAGGTATTCCTCATCGATCGCACCTCCCTCGTCGGTCGTGACATGATTTCGATTGAATCCACTCGCAATCAGCTGATCCGTGGTCGCTTCGGGAATCAGATCACCCGCCAGCTGTTCGCGCACGAAGTGGTCGAAGGGTTTGTTTCCGCGATACGCCTCAAGCACCCAGTCCCGCCACAGCCAGATGGAACGTCCGGCATCCATGTGGATGCCGGAGGTGTCCGCGTAGCGGGCCAGATCGAGCCAGGGCGTCGCCATCCGTTCCGCATGTCGCGACACGTAGGGCTCTTCGTTGAGCAGGCGATCGACCAGCCGTTCGTAGGCGGAGCGGTCGAGTTCGAATTCCGCTTCGAAGGCCTCGAGCTCCTCCGGCGTGGGAGGAAGGCCGGTGAGATCGAAGAACACCCGACGGCACAACGTCGCGGCATCGGCTTCGGGATTGGGGGCGAGTCCCCGGCGTTGCATCCGGTCGAGGATGAAGGCATCGATCTCGTTCTCACACCAGGGATCGTCACTCGTTTCGGGAAGAGGCGCGCGCTCGGGTGACTCGAACGCCCAGTGGGCCTCGTAGGTCGCACCGGCATCGATCCAGCGCGCGATCAGCTCGATCTGATCCGGAGACAGCGCGTGCTTGTCGCTTCCCGGTGGTGGCATCATGTCGTCGGGGTCGGTGGAGGTGATCCGCGCCATCAGAGGGGAGGCCTTCGAGTCTCCCGGAATGATCGCAGCAAAGCCATCCACCATTCGGGTGGCCGCGTCATGACCGTCCAGACGAAGATCGGCACGCCTGGTCTCGCGATCAGGGCCATGACAGAGGAAGCATCGGTCGGACAGAATCGGTCGGATGTCTCGTCCGTATCGAATGGTCGACTCGACGGCGCTCGAATCCGGTGCGGTCTCGAAACCCATGGCTCCGAACGAAGCGAGCAGAATCAACACTGATCCGATGCAGACGCACGCTCGAATGATGACTGATCTACCCATGCCCCGATCATACCAGCCGAAAAACCATCTTTGAATCGACAAATACGGGCTTGGGGTCAAACCGCTGATGGTTTCAGGAGAGTGCTACCATCTGAGACCCCAGACGGCGGACCGTCCGGACCCCCGCCCCCCAGCGACAACAGCCGACACGACCGTGAACACCCACTGCAGACAATCAGCACTCACCACCCTCGTCGTCTTCGGCATGGCATGCCTCACATCCGTGGCGGTGGCACAGCTCGATCGCAGTGAACGGGAATCCGTCGAGACCGCACCCCTGGCCGAGACGAATCGGATCTACACCGTGGAGACCGCTCCGGAGATAGACGGCACCCTGGAGGAGATCTGGCAGGCGGGCACACCACTCAAGGGCCCCTTCCGACAAGTGAATCCGGACGAGGGAGAACCGGGCACCGAGCGCACCGAGGTGTATCTCATGCGCGACTCCAAGAACTTCTACGTCGGCATTCGCTGCTGGGACTCCGAACCGTCGGGGATCGTCGCCAGTCAGATGCGGTACGACGGGGACTTCGCACCGGATGACAACGTGACGATCGTGATCGATCCGTTTCGTGACCGTCGGACCGGCTACGTCTTCAGGATGACGGCGGGTGGCGCACGCAAGGATGGTCGAATCACGAACGGAGACCGCGTCGACTTCAACTGGGACGGCATCTGGTACGGACGTGCCGCCGTCGACGACGAGGGCTGGACCGCCGAAATGGTCATCCCCTTCCAGACGATTCTCGCGGACCCGGACATCGGCGACTGGGGAATCAACGCGGAACGATTCATCCGTCGGAAGAACGAGACGGTGCGCTGGGCGACACCACGACGTGAGATCAGGATCTCCTCGGTCGCGAACGCCGACGTCATCGGTGGCTTCGTGGACCTCGACATCGGTTCGGGGGTGGACCTGAAGCCCTTCATTCGGGCGGACATTCGTGACGATGGCCAGAACCAGACGGACGTCGCCACCACCGCGGGACTCGACCTCTTCTGGAAGATCGACCCCTCACTCACGCTCGCGATCACCGTCAACAACGACTTCGCGGAGACCGAGGTCGACCAGAGACAGATCAACTTCGGACGATTTCCACTGTTCTTTCCGGAGAAGCGCGACTTCTTCCTGGAGGATGCAGGCTTCTTCAACTTCGGCGGGATCAGGAGAAACCCACTGCCCTTCTATTCGAGGCGGATTGGAATCGCACCGGATGGAGCCGAGCAGGGCATCCTTGCCGGCGCGCGCCTGACGGGGAAGATCGAGGATCTGAACGTCGGCCTCATGAACGTGCAGATGAAATCCAACGGATTCTCGAAGAACTACAGCGTGGCACGCGTGTTCGCCGACGTCCTCGATGAGTCGACCGTGGGCGCAATCATGACCGCAGGCGATCCCGAGGATGGCGAAAGCAACATCGTGGGCGGCGTCGACTTCAATTACAAGAACACCAACTTCGGCACGGAGAACACCCTCACCGGGAACGCCTTCGCGCTGGTGAGTGACAGCAGTGATCGCAGCGGAGACAGCACGGCATTCGGCTTCAAGCTGGGCTATCCCAACAACGTGGTCGGCTGGTTCGCCGGGTTCTCCCGGATCGGCGATGCATACAACGCCGCGCTTGGTTTCAATCCCCGGGTCGGGATCTACGAGTACTACGGCGGATGGCGCTATCGCTGGAGACCTGACGACGGATTCATCCGATCCGTGGACACCGGCTTCAACGCGTTTCTCGTGACCGATCTTCAGAGCGACGTCGAATCGTTCGATTTCAAGTTCGAAGCACTCGAGATCAAGACCGAAGACGGCACGAGCATCAACCTGAACTATCTTCGGGAACGAGAGGTTCCCCTGTCCTCGTTCACGGTCGCCGATGCGGTCACGATCGCCCCGGGGGACTACACGTGGAACGGCTACGAAGCCTCCTTCGAGAGTTCCGACGGAAATCCGTTCACCGTCAACGGCGAGATCGGATGGAGCGGGTACTACGGTGGAACGCGATTCGAATGGGGCGGCGGAGCCCTGTGGAGGATCTCACCGCAGTTCGTCGTGGGAGGCGACTTCGAATACAACGACATCGAAGTCCAGGACCAGAGGGTGATCACGAGACAGCTGACCGCGATCGCGGACATCTACTTCACACCGGACATCTCCCTGCAGAACTACGTCCAGTGGGATGACGTCTCGAACACCGTGGGCATCAATTCGAGATTCCGCTGGAGTCCGGAACCCGGGACCGATCTGTACATCGTGTTCAATCAGAACGTGGAATCCGAAGACCTTGAATTCACCCTGACGAAGAGCGAACTGATCACCAAGTTCGGATGGACGATCCGCTTCTGACATTCATCTCAGGCTGCCCCATGCCACGCTTGCGATCATCACGCTGCGCGTCGATGATGCACCGGACGAAAAGACGATCATGCCATGGGAAGGACCACACGATGCTGAAGAGCTGTCTGTTGATGCTTGCGACCATGACCACGTCGGCCGTGGCCCAGGAGTCCGTCGTCGGATATTCAAGAACCCTCGACCTCGACGGCATCTCGATCGAGGCGACCGACGAGGTGGACCGCGACTGGATCTGGTTCACGGGGCTCGTCGTCGATCGCATGACCGGCGGAGAGAAGGGACGTCGCCTTCGTGAAGGCCTGGTGGATCGAGAGTTTCGCATCCTGCTCGCGGGACCGGACCAGCTGCTGACGGAACTCCCCGAATACGCGGACGATCCGGAGGTGGCTCAGGCGGCGGGACTCGGAGGCAATCCCGGTGAATACCGGATCGCGGTGAGAACGATCCACCCCCACGTGCTCGTGCATGAAATGGCGCATGGGATCTACCACACGGTTCTCCAGTACGAAGAGAACGGCGGGTCGATCGATCCTGACATCGTCGAAGCGGACCCGACGCCGGGTACGTTCACCCACCGACTGTTCGATGCCTATGAATCAGCGATGAGGAACGGCACCTGGCGCGGAACCTATTTCGAGGCGCATCCGGATGAGTACTGGGCCGAGGGTGTCACCCTGTGGTTCAGAGTTCCGGAGACGGAACTGGGCGCTGAACTTCAAATCGACCTCGATGACGAAACCACCGCGCTACTGGAGAGCGATTCACGACGCTTTCTCAAGCACCGGGATCCGGCACTCCATGAACTGGTGGGTTCGGTCTTCACCGATGACGACTGGCGACCGCTCGAGACTCAGATCCGTGGTGATCGGCAAACACCCATCCAAGTGCGTGCGGAGGAATCCCGACGGGAGATCATCGAAGTCACGGAACCGGACTTCGAGATCATGGCGATCGTCGAAAACGGACCGCTGAAGTGCTTCCGACCCACATTCAACAGACACATGGAGGTCTTCGGCATCCAGATCGTGGCGACTCCCGGAACGGATCCGACCACGATCACACATGCGGGAAATCTCATCGCACAGTATCTGGACAACGACGAGGACGGCGTGATCGACGACCCCGACGCACACGGGATTCTGGTGGAGGAAGGTGCGTTCCTCGCGATGTTCGAAGACGAGTTCGAAATGGAACGGAGTGAACCGGACTTCGAGATGATCGAACGATCCGGATTTCGAATGGGCCAGGGGCTTCATGCGGAAGAGACGAGACCGAAGGGACCACCCCACCGACAGCAGCGAGGACGATTCGATGCGTCTCTGGAGGAGGTCCTTCATCTGATCAGCAACGGCTGGGAGCAAGCCCATCCGGAGACGTTCGGGTACGGGCCGGGATCGAAACTCACCGACGCGATGGATCTGGCACGCGGAGGACGACACTTCCGGGTGCCCGCCGCGTATCCGGCGGCCGCCTGGTACCACTACGACGATCGAACCTGCGACTACCAGTGCATGGCAGCCGAGTACCTGTACTGGGCGCTCACCTCGATGCTCGGAGCGCAGGACTTTCCGGGTCGCGCGCGAGAGATCGCCGACGAATGGGGATGTCCGACGCCGGAACTTCTGCAGCAACGCGACCCCGCGGTCTACGAACTGATCATGGAACACCGACCGCGACTTCCCCGACGCCTGCCGGATGGCGGCTACCGGGAGGAGTGAACGCAACGGACGCGAACGTCGCTCAGATCTGGTCGTCTTCGAGAAAACGCGAGATCATGGGTTCGGCGATCTTCATGAAGTCGAAATCGGTGACGATTCCGACGAGACGCCCCCCATCGACAACGGGAAGGCAGCTCACGGACTCCTGGATCATTCTCTCGAAGGCGTCGACCGTCGAGGCGTCGGAAGCCACGGTGATGAGATCGGTCGTCATGATCGAGGAGACGGGAGCCGCGTCGAATTCCGCGGCACCGAGACCACCGATCCGCTTGAGGTGACGGATCAGGTCCCGGTAGGTGACGAGTCCCACCAGATTGCGGTCGTCATCCTCGACGGGAATGTGACGCAGATGCTTCCAGTCCATCAGGTTGGTGACGAGATCGATGACGTCGTCCTTGTGAACCGTGAAGATGTCGGTGGTCATGATCTGTTCGACACGCTTCACATGCCGACGGTCACCGGTGAACTCTGCCGAATCGAGGAGATCCCAGGTGTGTCCGGGCGCGTTGTGGAGCTGTCGCTCCGCGATCCCCGCGGTGACACGAGCGAGAAGCTGGGTCGTCTTCTCCGAATCGTCGGCCTCCGCCATCGAGTCGAGGATCCACGCCGCACCGGTGCGACCGGTCGTGGTGCGCTCTTCGATCACGGAGAGATAGCGTTCGATGTCGTCGGAATCGATTCCACTGGATTCAAGACCGCGAGCCGCGGCGGGAATGATCTCCTCGAGAATGAGCTCCCGGGCAGGTCGCATCGAACCATCCGTCCAGCGAAGCTGTGACTCGAGTCCGTAGCGAGCGGCGGAGACGAAGTCCCGGGAGACGTCCTCGAATTTCATGACGCGTCGGACGTCACCGACCTCGTCGCTCATCGCACGCATCAAACCGAGCCAGAGGGCGGTGTTGGCGACCTCGTCGATCGGAGTCGGCCCTGCCGGAAGGATCCTGTTCTCGATTCGAAGATGGGGTTTGCCTTCGTAGACTCCGTAACACGGTCGGTTCCATCGATAGACGGTGCCGTTGAAGAGTCGAAGTGCGGTCAGCGAGGGGACCCGCCCCTCCTTCAACTCGACCAGGGCATCCTCGTCGCGCACGTCGTAGAAGAGCGGTTTGAACCGGGCGATGTCCTCGCGGAAGATCTCGAGAATGCCTTCATTCACCCAGTCGCTTCCGAACGTCACGCGTGAAGGCGAATGACGGCTGGACTCGCGATCCTTGCGGGTGTCGATCGACTGCTGAAAGAGCGCGATGCGAGTCTCCTTCCACAGACGTCTTCCCAGCAGCACCGGTGAGTTCACGCTGGCCGCGAGCACGGGAGCGCTCACCGCCTGGGCGATGTTGTACCAATGCGCGAAACTGTCGGGATCGACCTGGAAATGAAGCTGGAAGCTCGTGTTGCAGGACTCGAGCATGATGTTGTCATGCGAGATCACCAGGTCATCGATGCCACCGATGTTCAGTTCGTAGGGACCACCACGCAGACGGGTCAGGGCTTCATTCATCGCGGCGTAACGGGGACGCGGCGTGAGATTGTCGAGGGTCAGATCGCCTTTACCGAGAGACGGGAGGATGCCGGCGAGAACGATCAACGCCTCGTGGTCACGGGCCACCACCCGAACCTGGCCGAGGTATCCGTGAAGCTGCTGTTCGAGGTCGCGCAGAGCGAAT
>MDTG01102389.1_pt1 | contig 14687 bp, 15 predicted proteins | sample 811421 | NCBI WGS metagenome assembly MDTG01 (sample SAMN05326645, study PRJNA326480) | marine metagenome | isolation source: seawater | place: Pacific Ocean: South East | collected 2011
AAACTTACATCACATACCAATAGATCTATTTTTTCAGTTATAATTTTTGTATCTAAATATTTAGCATTATAGTTTTCTATACTAATAATTTTTTTTTCTTTTCTTAATTTTTCATGAAGTTGGTTTGTTCCTACATCTACTGCAAATATTTTTTTTGCTTTATTTAATAAAAGAACCTCTGTAAAGCCGCCTGTAGAAGACCCTATATCTAAACAAACCTTATCCGCTATATCAATTTTAAAAATCTCTACTGCTTGTAGTAATTTCAATGCTCCTCGTGATACCCAATTAGGATGAAGTTTCTTTATAATTATATTAGAGTTATCAAAAAAACCAGCTCCACTTTTTGTAACAATTTTATCATTAACTAATACTTGCCCAGCCATTATCATTGATTGAGCTTTACTTTTTGTATCAACTAATTTTTTATCTACTAATAGTTGATCAAGTCTTTTTTTTAAATTTTTACTCAATTTTAAAAAATTATTTAAAGTCTTCTTTTAAAATTTTTTTGTTATCTTGTTTTATTTTTTTTATCTGACTCTCAATACTTTTAAGTTTCTCTTCACAATTTTCTTTTAGTTTCATACCTTCTTCATATAATTTTACGGACTCTTCTAAATCAGCTTCTCCATTTTCTAATTTTTCAACTATTTGTTCTAATTTTTTTAAATTATCCTCAAAACTGTTTTTTTCTTTATTCATTTTCTTCTTTTATTGTTTTTACTTCTTTACTATTTATATCATAAATTACAGCATAAATTTTATTATTATTTTTAATAGTGAACAATATTTTCTCATCATTAATTAAATCAATATCAATTATTTGATGTCCATCTTTTAAATCTAAATTATAAGATATATTTTTAGTCTCTAATTTACTTTGTTTTTTGCCTATTTTTATATAAAGTCCGTAAAATAGAGCAAAAAAACATAACAAAATTAATAAGGCTAAAAAAACTACTGTGAACTGAAGAATTTTTTTTGACATGAATAATTTTTATAATCTTAAATTAAATATAAATAAAGAATTAAGTTCAAGAAGACTAGATAAAGCTTTATCCTTGAGTCTTGAAGGCTATTCTAGGACACAAATTAAAACTTTAATAGTTAGTGGCAATGTAATTAAAGACAAGTTACAAATAAAAGACCCATCGTATATAACAAAAGAAAACGAAAATTTTACAATTAATATATTTATTAAAAATAAAATTAAACACGAACCTGAAGATATTGATCTAAATATAGTATATGAAGATGAAGATTTATTGATTATAAATAAACCCTCTTTTATTGTAATGCATCCTGCGCCTGGAAATGAAAATGGGACTCTTGTTAATGCTTTACTAAATTATACAAAAAATAAACTTAGTAACCTGAATGATAATTCAAGACCTGGAATAGTTCATAGATTAGATAAGGAAACTAGTGGTATAGTTGTTGTTGCAAAAAATAATATTAGTCATATGAGATTGTCAGATCAATTTAAAGATCATTCAATTTCAAGAAAATATAAGGCTATTGTTTGGGGAACACCTAAAAATCAACAAATAGAAGGTTATATTGAAAGAAATAAAAAAAATAGAAAAAAAATGAGTTTAAATCAAAAAGGTTTTGGAAAATATTCAAAAACAGATATTAAAATAGAAAAGTCTTTTGGAATTGCAAGTATAGTTGACTGTAATTTATATACAGGTAGAACTCATCAAATTCGCTTGCATTTAACATCAAAAAATTCACCCATAGTTGGTGATAAAACTTACGGCAAAAGTAAAATTAATCAATTTGGGAAAGATAAAAATACATTTAATCAGTTTATGATTTTAAAAAACTTTGAAAGACAGGCTCTACATGCTTATAATTTAGGTTTTAGCCACCCTACTTCTAAAAAATGGATGGAATTTAATGTTGATTTACCTGAAGATTTTAAAAATTTAATAAAATTATTGCTTAAATATTAATTATTTACAATTTTATGTTATATGCGTTTTATGAATTTGCCAGTATTATCAGGTGAGGGAAATTTAGCAGTTTATTTACAAGAAATTAAAAAATTTCCAATGCTTACTGCTGAAGAAGAGTACATGCTCGCGAAAAGGTATAAAGAACATGGTGACTCTGATGCAGCCCATAGACTTGTAACAAGTCACTTGAGATTAGTAGCTAAAATTGCAATGGGTTATAAAGGTTATGGTCTTCCTGTTACAGATTTGATATCGGAAGGTAATGTCGGAATTATGCAAGCTGTTAAAAAATTTGATCCTGAAAAAGGATTTAGATTAGCAACTTATGCAATGTGGTGGATTAGAGCTCAAATCCAGGAATATGTATTACATAGTTGGTCTCTAGTTAAAATTGGTACTACGGCAGCACAAAAGAAACTTTTTTTCAATTTAAGAAAAATAAAAAATCAACTTATATCAATTGACTCTGGTAACCTATCACCAGAAAACGTAAGGGAAATTGCTGCTAGGTTAGATGTTAAAGAAATCGAAGTTAGTGATATGGAAAATAGACTTAGTTCAAATGACCAATCACTTAATATTAAGTTAGGTGAAGAAAATAATACTGAATGGCAAGATCTGATAGAAGACAATAATGAAACACATGATAAAGTTTTAGAAAAAAAAGATGAACTTAATTATCGGAGAAATATATTTGCAAAGGCATTAGATATATTAAACGAAAGAGAAAAAGAAATTATTAGATATAGGAAATTACAAGAAAAGCCTCTTAAGCTAGAAGAATTAAGTAAGAGATATAAAATAAGTAGAGAAAGAGTTAGGCAAATTGAAGAAAAAGCTCTAGAAAAATTAAAAAAACAAATTCTAAATATTCAATAAAGTTCCATTAACATCAATTGTTTCTTTTCTTTCAGGTCCTGTTGAGACGATTGAAATATTAGTCTCTAATAATTCTTCAATAAGCTTAATGTACTTGATTGAATTTTTAGGTAAATTATTAAATTTATTAATTCCAACAGTTGAAGATTGCCAACCCTCTACAGTTTTGTATATTGGTTTAATTTTGTTATATAAAAATTCTTCACTTGGAAGATAATCAAACTTTTTACCTTCAATTTCGTAAGCAACACATACGTTAATTTTACTTAGTTCATCAAGTACATCTAATTTTGTTAGTACAATGTCAGTTATACCATTCAATTGTATTGATTGTTTTAGCAGAACACTATCAAACCATCCACATCTTCTCTTCCTTTTAGTAACTGTTCCAAATTCTTGACCTTTTTCTCCCAAGTAATCTCCAACATCGTCAAATAATTCAGTTGGAAAAGGACCTGATCCAACTCTTGTTGTGTAAGCTTTTGTAATACCAAATATTTTGTGATTATTTTTAAGACTAAATCCAGTACCTGAAAAAATCTGACCTGAAATAGTATTTGAAGAAGTAACAAATGGATAGGTACCAAAATCAATATCAAGCATCGATCCTTGTGCACCTTCAAAGACTATAGTTTTATTATTTTTTCCAAGATCATTTATTATTTTCCATAATGGGACAGAAAACGAATTCAAATATCCTGACATCGATATGAGCTCATCATAACAATCATCTAATCTTACATCAAATTTTAGAAGCTTATCTTTGTGAAATTCATACAAGCTTTCAAGTTTCTGTTTAAGTAACTTTGGATACTTTAAATCATTAATTCTCAATGCACGTCTACCAACTTTATCTTCATAACACGGACCTATACCCTTTTTTGTAGTACCTAATTGTTTTTGGCCTCTCGATATTTCATTAATTTCATCAAGGGCTTTATGAATTGGCAAAATAAGACAAATATTATCTGCGATAAATAAATTGTTATTGTTAACAATAATTCCATATTTTTTCAGATTATTTATTTCCCTAATTAATGCCCATGGATCTAATACAACACCATTTCCAATGGCACATTTTTTGTTGTTAATAATACCTGAGGGTAATAAGTTTAATTTGTATACTTTTTCATTAACTTTGATTGTATGCCCAGCATTATTACCCCCTTGATATCGAACGATTAAATCTGCTTTAGATGAAATCCAGTCTACAATCTTTCCTTTTCCTTCATCACCCCATTGTGTACCAACAATAGTGTAAAACATTAAGCTTCCTTCACTTTTTTTCCTAATAAAAAATATCTTATTCCATATTTTTTTGATTGTAATTTAAGATCTATATTATCTTCAAAATTTTTAAATATGGTAAATCCCTTTTTTATTAGGGTATTTTTAGTTTTATTATCAGTGTCGAATGGTATTAAAATTTTGTTATTGTTATTAGCAAAAGAAGAGGCTCTTAAAATAGTGTCCATATAGCAAGTATAACCAATTGCATTTTCAGAGTTTTTTTCATATTTTAAATTATATCTTCCACCTCCTGCTATTTCACCTCTTACACCTTTAGCAAAGAAGGTAAATTTTATTCCTTCGTAATATTTTTTGTTCTTCTGAATATCAAATAGGTCTAAATTAATGGAATCATTTTTTTTAACTTTAATTAATTCAGCAATTTTTAATAATCTGTTAATTTCATTTTCAAAACCAAATACACTACTAATTTTATTAATTTTAAATTTATTTTTTTTTATATTGCCATTGCATAAATATAATAATTTAAAATGCTTTGATAACTCAGAATCTTCTATTAATTTAAGGCAATTACTTATATCCTTAAGCGCTATAAATTTTTTTATATTGTTTTTTAATTTAAAATTTTTTACTTTTTGTATTAAGCTGTTTAATAAAAATGGAGCTGATATTTCTATCACAATATTTTTAACTCCAATTTTTTTTAGAGTTTCATATGCTAAACTAATTATTTCAACATCAGCTTTATAACTTTCTGAACCTATAATTTCTGCTCCTACTTGCTGAAATTGTCTTTCAGGTCTTAAAATTGAACCCTTTTTTCTAACAACTTCTCCATAGTAACATAACTTTAGAGGTCTTTTTTTATTTGCTAATCTTGAAGAAGCAATTCTTATTATTTGTGGAGTTATATCATTTCTAACACTGATTTTTTCTTTTTTATTATTTGTTTTAATAAAGAATGTATTCTTATCTAAATTATTACTAAACTCTATTAATGGAGTTTTAATAAGAGTAAAACCATTTTCCCTAAATGAATTTATGATTAAATTTTTATACTCATGCTCAATAAATGTTTCAAAAGTTAAACTGTCTTTAAAACCTGATGGTAAAAGAAATTTATTATACAAGACAAGGCCTAACTATATTTGCTATTTTGTTAGCATTTTTTTCAACTATATTTTTGTTTTCACCCTCAACTAGAATTCTTACTAATGGTTCAGTGCCAGATAATCTGACTAAAGATCTTATTTTTTTATTATTCAATTTTCTATCCTTTTGTAAATTTGATATAACATTATTTAAAAGAGTGCTATTTTTCTTGTATTTTAGATTAATTTTTTTTTGTGGAAAGTCTTTATATAAATTAAAGACTTTACTAGTTTTATTTTTTGTTGAAGACATAATTTCTATTATTTTAAGAGCCGCAAGGATACCATCACCAGAATTTGAAAAATTAGACATTATAATGTGGCCAGATTGTTCTCCACCAATTAATGATTTAGATTTTCTCATTTGATTTATAACATTTATATCTCCAACATCAGTTCTTTTAATTTTTAATTTTAATTTTTCTTTTAGATATTTTTCTAATCCCATATTAGACATAATTGTTACGATTACATCGTATTCTTTAGGTTTATTTTTAGGTCTGATGAAATTTTTACAAAATAGAGCAATTATTTTATCACCGTCAATTTCGATACCATTTTCGTCTACTACTATTATTCTATCTCCATCACCATCAAAAGCGAAACCTATATCTGCTTTCTGTTGAATTACCTTTTTAGATAATTGAGATGTATCAACAGCTCCACAGTTTTTATTTATATTTTTGCCATCTGGAGTATTATTAATTACTGAAACTTTATGACCTAGTTCCCAAAATAAATTCGGTGCCGTGTTGTAAGTTGCTCCATTTGCACAATCTAAAACAATATTAAATTGCCTTTTTTTTATTAATTTTTTTGATAGTGAGCTTTTTAAAAATTCAGAATATCTACCTGGTGCATCCTCTAACCTTCTAGCTTTACCTATAACAAATGAGTTATTTGAAATAACAGAATATTTTTTTTTATTTGAAACTATAATTTCTACTCTTTTTTCGATATTTGAATTAAGTTTAAATCCATTACTATCAAAAAATTTTAAACCATTATACTCATATGTATTATGCGAAGCTGTAATCATAACACCTATATCTGCTCTTAATGTTTTAATCATTAAAGGAACAGCTGGTGTAGGGAGTGGGCCAACTAAAATAACTTCCATTCCCATAGATATAAATCCTGATGTCAAAATTGGCTCATATAAATAACCTGATAATCTAGTATCTTTACAAATTACTACTCTGCTATTTTCATTAGACTTGTTTTTTAAAACATATGCAACAGATTTAGAAATTTTAAGACAAGTTTCTACAGTAAGGGGCTCTTGATTTACCAGACACCTTATTCCATCAGTGCCAAATATTTTAGACATTAATGCCTTTTATTCAAAAAAATAAATAATGTGAAGTATTTAGTTTGCTGTAGCAGGAGTTGAGCCACTAGTCTTAGGTACTGAAGTTGGTGTTTTATGAGAAGTATCAATGTCATTATCAAACTCATCTCTGGTTGGTTTAATACCTTTTATCAGGTCTTTTATTTCATCTCCAGTTAGAGTTTCATATTCTAATAAACCTTTTGCAACAATATGAAGTTCATCAATGTTATCATCAAGTATTTTTCTACAATTATTTTCAGCTTCTTCTGCTAAAGATCTAACTTCTTCGTCTATTAATTTAGCAGTTGAGTCAGATAAGTTTTTAGATTGAGCAACAGAGTGTCCTAAAAAAACTTCTTCACTATCATTATTATATCTTAACCTTCCTAATTTTTCACTCATTCCCCATTCAGTAACCATTTTTTTTGCTAGATTTGTAACCATTTGTATATCACTCGCAGCACCATTGGTAATTTTATCTTTACCAAAAATCATTTCTTCAGCTATTCTTCCCCCGGTTGCAATTAATAGATGCGCTTTCATTTGATCTTTCCTCATTGACAATTGATCTTTTTCTGGAAGTCTCATAACCATACCTAAAGCTCTGCCTCTGGGTATTATAGTTGCTTTGTGAATAGGGTCAGAAGAAGGAGAATGTAAAGTAGCAACAGCGTGGCCAGCTTCATGGTATGCCGTAAGTTTCTTCTCATCTTCTGACATAACCATTGACCTTTTTTCAGCACCCATCATAACTTTATCTTTAGCATTTTCAAAGTCTTCAAGTGTGACCATTCTTTTATTTTTTCTTGCAGCTAATAGAGCTGCTTCGTTAACTAGATTTGCAAGGTCAGCACCAGAGAATCCAGGTGTACCTCTGGCAATTATTTTAGAATCAAATTTTGGTGATACTTTAATTTTCTTTATGTGGACTTTCAGTATCTTATCTCTCCCTAGTATATCGGGATTAGATACTGTAACTTGTCTATCAAATCTTCCGGGTCTTAGGAGAGCTGGGTCTAGAACGTCAGGTCTGTTTGTAGCTGCAACAATTATAACACCGGCATTAGCTTCAAATCCATCCATTTCTACGAGAAGTTGGTTTAAAGTTTGTTCTCTTTCATCGTTACCACCACCTAAACCAGCGCCTCTATGTCTTCCAACAGCATCAATCTCATCAATAAATATTATACATGGTGCATTCTTTTTACCTTGCTCAAACATATCCCTAACTCTGCTTGCTCCAACTCCAACAAACATTTCAACGAAATCGGAACCAGAAATAGAAAAGAAGGGAACATTTGCTTCACCTGCAATTGCTCTTGCAAGAAGAGTTTTTCCTGTTCCTGGTGGACCAACTAAAAGAGCACCTCTTGGAATTTTACCACCTAGCCGAGAAAATTTTTGGGGATCTTTTAAAAACTCAACTACTTCCTCTAATTCTTGTTTAGCTTCATCAATACCAGCTACATCGTCAAAAGTAACCTTGCCAATGGCTTCGTTCAGAAGTTTAGCTTTAGATTTACCAAATCCCATAGCTTTACCACCTCCTGATTGCATTTGTCTCATGAAGAAAATCCAGACACCGATAAGTAACAACATTGGGAACCAGGATAAAAGAACGCTAAGTAATGGGTGCATTGATCTTTCAGATGGTTCAGCAGTAATTTTAACTCCAGATTCATTTAGCTTATCAACTAAATTGGGATAATTAGGTGAATAGGTTGTGAAAGATCTACCATCATTTAAAAAACCTGTTACATTATTACCTGAAATATTTACTTCTGAAACATTACCGCTTTCAGTTGCAGCTATAAAATCAGAAAAAGGAATTTTAGATGTATTTCTGTTAGATGATGTACCTTGAAATAGATTAAAAAGAACAATTAGTAATAAACCAATTATAATCCATAATATAACATTCTTGCTTATATTCTTCATACTTTATAAATAGGAATTAATAGTAAAAACACAATAGTCTAGTAAAAAATAGCATAATTTCTATATAAATATCAAAAAATTCTCCTTTTTAGTAATTTTCATACTTTTAAGAACAAATAACTTAAATCTTTTTGTTTCTAATTCTTTAAGCAATATGGCGATTTTTTGGTATCTTACGTTTTTAGTATCTCCATATAAAAATTTATAAAATTTCGAAATTGCGTTTTCTTTTAAAATTACATCAGAATTGATAAACTTGTTGTAATTTACAGATATTTGCTTTGAATTTATGCTCTCTATTACAGATATAATAAAATTCCAAATAACTTCGTTATAAAGAGGAACATTTTCATTAATAATTCTAATATCTTTATTTATAAATCTAACAAAAGATTTATTATCTTTAATAAATTTTCGAACACAGGATCTTGAATAGGTTAGATTAAAATTTGAAGGATCCTCTATAAACTCAATTTTATTTAAAGAATTATATTTGTAAATCTGTTTTTTTTTAAAATTTAATAAAGGTCTTATAATACAAACGTGTTTGTTAACACTCAATTTCTCCATAGGTCTTAATCCATAAAAGTTGCTACCAGATATTTTTCTTATTAAGTATGTTTCTTTAATATCATCATAATGATGAGCTAAACAAAGATGTAAAATATTGTTTTTTTTGCAATAATTTAATAATCTTTTGTATCTATTTTTTCTTGCCTCTTCCATATTTCTTTTAAAAATATGATTTTTTTTAATATCAATTATTTTGCAACTTATTTTCTTTATAGATAATTTATTAAATAACCAGCTGACTTCACTTTTAGAATTTTGTCTTAAATTATGATTTACTATTAACGCAATAATTTTAGCATTTATTTTTTTTGATAAATGCATCATCATATTTAATAAAGCCATACTATCTGGACCACCTGAAACAGCAACTGCAATGTAAGGTTTATTTTCTAATTTGTAATTCTCTATAAAATATTTTGCAAAATTATAATTATTTAAGATCATTTAATATTAATTCAGCATTCATTGTCACTAATGAATTTTTTTGCTTTATTGATATTTTTTCTATTGGGATAATCTTCTAAAAATTTATTCATAGTTTTACAAGCATCTAACTTTTTATCTACTTTTAATAGTGAACTTGCTAATTTAAATAACATATCAGGTGCCTTAATACTGTCTGGATAGTTTTGAAGTCCCTCTGCAAATACCAATGCAGCATCACGATATTTTTTATCTAAAATATATAATTCACCTAACCAATAATGTGCAGTACCAGACAGTTGATTTTCAGGATTATCTGTAATGAAAGAACTTAAAGATGTTCTTGCTTCTTTATATTTTTTTGACCTAATATTATCAAATGCTTGTTGAAATTGTTCTTCAGGTGATAGTTTAACTAGATCTTTGGAATTATTTGTATTTTGAATATTATTTTCAATATTTTGATCCATATTTTCATCACTTATTACTAGTGTTCCTAATGTATTATCACTTGCAGGTGTTTCGATATTACTTTCTTTCACTTCAAGAATATCCTCTTCATTTTGAGATTTTGTTATAATATTATTATTAATTTTTTTCTCTAAAAAATTAAAATTTGTCTGAAGGTTTAATGTTAATTTATTAATATCTTCAATTTGAAAAAGTATCTCTTCAAATAATGCATTTAAATTTTTTATATCTTTTTCAAGATCGTATAATCTTAAATCTATGGCTGATAAGTTTGAGGAATTTGTATTACTGATATTATCATTTCCTGAATAAATTATTTTAGATAAATCTGTTAACTCCCGTTGCAATCTTTCTACTTGTTGCTGTAAAGTTAGGAGATTTTCATTGGAATATAATGTACTAGATGTAAAAAAAATTACTATTAGAAATAATTGCTTCAAATATCTCATTACCTAATTTTAAAACATAAATGTGGCGCTACAATGATTGTAGCGCCTATTTATTTGTATTAAGGAAAATTATATTAGTTAACGATCGTCACTGATCGTCTATTTTGTGCCCATGCACCATCATTTGAGCCCACAACAGCAGGTCTTTCCTTACCATAGCTAATTGTAGATACTCTATCAGGGCTGATTCCCAGACCAATTAAATAATTCTTAACAGCTTGGGCTCTTTTTTCTCCAAGAGCTAGGTTATATTCACGTGTACCTCTCTCATCACAATGTCCTTCTATGGTTACTGATACATTGCTATTTTGTTTAAGCCAAGCTACCTGATCCTGTAAAAGCTCTAGTGCATCAGAGTCTAAATCAGAGCTATCATATCCAAAGAAAACTCTGTCGCCTACATTTACGATTAAATCTTCTTGTGAACCTAAAATTATACCGCTGCCTGCCGTTTCAGATATTGTTCCTTCACTGTCTGAAGTAACTGAACTGTCTGAACTAGTTGAACCTGAACCTGACGCATCTGATGTATCTTTAGGTTTAGTGGCGCAAGCGGAAATGAATACTAAAAGTATTGTTGAAATTAAAATCTTATATAACATATTAATATGCTCCTTAATACCAAACTGTTTCATAAATTAATATAAACGTTTTTCTAACATTTTTTAACATATTTCATATATTTTTTTAAATTTTAATGCATCAATGGTGACCACGCTGGATCAGAGCCACCAAGTGGGGTAATTACTCTTCGTTCATTGAAACCAGTTAAATCTATAGAATATAGGCTAGAATTTCCACCACTTCCATCTTCAGCAGTTCTTTCCTCTTTAAAATACATTAAAAATCTTCCATTTGGAGCCCAAGTAGGTCCTTCTACATGAAAAGATTTTGCTATCATTCTTTCATTTGAGCCGTCGTTTTCCATTACACCGATATAAAACTGACCACCTTCTTGTTTAGTGAATGCTATCATATCACCTCTTGGAGACCAAACTGGTGTATAATAACTACCACCTTCTCTACTAATTCTTCTAACTTTAGAACCTTTTGTGTCTGTTACATAAAGATGACGTCTTCCACTTCTATCTGAATTGAATACAATTTGCTTTCCATCAGGAGAGAAACTTGCTGAAACATCTATAGAAGAGTTGTTAGTAATTTTATTTGATATTCTTGTGTTAAGGTCTAAAACATATATTTCAGAATTACCAACTTCAGGATCAGTATAAGACATGACTATTTTTGATCCATCAGGAGAAAATCGTGGTGCAAAAGTCATTCCTGGAAATTCTCCTACAATCTCCTGTTTACCTGTTTCAATATCAAATATATAAACTCTAGGATTATTCCTATTTACGTAAGACATGTAAGTTATTTTTTGCGAATTTGGTGAAAATCGTGGAGTTAAAACCAAGTATGATCCATCAGTTAAAAAACGATGATTAGCCTGATCTTGATCCATAATAGCTAGTCTTTTTTGTTTATTATCTTTTGGTCCACTTTCTGCGACATACACAATTCTTGTATCAAAATATCCTCCTTCACCAGTAATATTTTTAAAAACTGCATCTGAAATAATATGAGATACTCTTCTCCAATTTTTTTCACTTGTTTCATATTTTTTGGCAACTAATTGTTTTTGTTGAAATACATCGAAAAGCCTAAACTCTACGTTTATCTTACCATTAGATCCTGAAATTTTTCCTGCAACTAGATGTTGAGCTTTGATAACTTTCCAATCTTCAAATCGAGGTTGTTGGGAAAGAGATTTATTATTTTGAATAAAAGATTTTTGATCCAGTGGTATAAAAAGACCTGATCTTTCTAAATTATCTGAAATGACATTAGAAATATTTTTTCCGATTTTTTCAAAATTTGAACTGCTAGAATATAAGGTTGTGATAGCAATAGGAGTAGGTTTAATACTACCTTGCGTTAAAGTTACTTCTAATGCAAAGGCTTTAAGAGAAAGTAAAATAAAAAAAATTATTAAAATAAATCTTATCATTAATAACCTTTCATAATACTGTAATCAAAAGTAATTGTAAGATTTTTCCATAAATTATATTTATCTTTTGGTAGTTTAAGAGGGGTACACTCCGGATTTAATAATGTTCTCATCGCACTGTCAGTAATTGGGCCATAAAAAGGATTACTTTTAGATATATTTGTGTCAACAATACGAACAGAATTTTGAAATACTTCCATATTTTGCTGAACTTTAGCAGAAATCGTAACTTTGTCTCCAATATTAATGACTGCTCCTGCTGGGGCATTCCAGCATGATGATAATTGCTGACGTAAAAGATCTATCTCTGAAATTGATAAAACCATGTTTTCATTTTTTTTGTTTTCGCCTGTTTTTAATAGATCTTCTTCTAGAGCTTCTTCTTCAATCACATTATTTGATTTTTCATTTCGTAAATCTTTCAGCATGGAAGCTATACTAAAGTCTTCTTTTGGTTTAGGTTTAGGTATAGTTGTAGTTTTCTTTTTTTCTTCTTTAGATACACTTTTATCTTTAGGCTCAATAATAACATCTGAGTTTTTGTTTATTTGTTCAGATTCTTTAGGTTTTGGTTTAACTTTTGGTTTAATTTCATTAGTTTTCAATGTTTCAATTTTAGTTTTTGTAATAACTTTTTCTTTTTGTTTTAATTGAACATTTTTTTTTTCTTCTATTACCTGATTAACTTTTTCCCTAACTTCTATCGTTACTTGATCATTATCATTTATTGGTTTGGTATTTTCTGTAATGTCAAATTTTTTTTGAATTTCAGTGTTATTTGAAGAATTAAATTTTTTTTGTTTAAGTGTAGAATTTTTTTTATTATTTTCATTTAAAGTTTGAGTTCTTTCAATATTTGTTGATTCAGATACATTGACTATTTCAATTGGAATTATATTTGGAACATATATATTTTTATGTCCAAAAAAATTAGGTAAACCAACAGCAGATAATAAAATAATTAAATGAAATAATATCGAGAAAAATATGCCTGAATTTCTAGGGCTTAAAGTATCTATAAATTCTAAAAGTCGCAAAGAATTATAATTAATTCTCTCCATATTTTACTTTAAATTTTGTGTAATAAGCGCGACCTTAACATAACCAGCAGAATTAATAATAGACATAATTTCCATAATTCTTCCATAAGCTACTATTCTATCACCTCTTATGTATATTCTTGCTTCAGTATTTTGTTCCGTTATGGCATTAATTCTTGGTATTAAATTTTCGACCTCAACAAGTGACTCACCTATAAATATTTCACCTTCGATATTTACAGTTATTTCAATTGGATCTTTTTGATCTGTTAAAGCGCTTGCCTTAACCTTGGGTAAATCAACCGGTATTCCAACAGTCAATAGAGGAGCTGTAACCATAAAGACTATAAGTAGTACAAGCATAACATCTACAAAAGGTGTAACATTTATTTCACTCATTTGAGAATACCTCTTTCTTCTACCTTGATTTATATTATTAATCTGCATGAATTTATTTTTTCTCTAACTGTCTAAAAAAAATAGTAGTAAATTCGTCAATGAAAGTTTCTAAAGAAATGAAATACTTTGAGATATCGCTGGAAATTTTATTGTAAGCTACAACGGCGGGAATAGCTACAAACAATCCTAAAGCAGTAGCAAACAAAGCTTCAGCAATACCTGGAGCTACCACGGCAAGGTTTGTATTTTGTGCTATAGCAATAGATTTAAAACTGTTCATTATACCCCAAACAGTTCCAAAAAGGCCTATAAATGGTGCAGTAGATCCAGCAGTAGCCAGAAAAGTTAAGTTTTTTTCTACATTTTCACTTTCCTTATTAAATACCACTGACATAGATCTTTGCATTCTGTCTTTGAGCGATATTAAATTTAAACTATCTTCGAATTGGGACTTACTTTTTTTCCATTCAAGAATTGCAGCACAAAAAATTTTCGACTTTGGATCAGATTTATTAAAGTTAAGTGTCTCATATATATCTTCAAATGAATTCCCTGACCAAAATATTTCTTCAAATTCTTTCTCAAGTTTTTTCAATTGTCTCATCCTTAAAATTTTTGAAACAATTACATTCCAAGAATAAATAGAGGCTAAAATCAAAATTATTATTACTGATTTTACTACTGCATCTGCCTGCATGAACAAGCCAAACATTGAGAAATCAGGCGCACTACTAGTTATTTCAATATTACTTACTTCTTCCATAATTTATTTTTTTATTTTTTCTAAATCGCTACTATGAACCAT
>MDTG01171984.1_pt1 | contig 14687 bp, 8 predicted proteins | sample 811421 | NCBI WGS metagenome assembly MDTG01 (sample SAMN05326645, study PRJNA326480) | marine metagenome | isolation source: seawater | place: Pacific Ocean: South East | collected 2011
CCTCGCCAGTAAAGGACTAAGCGGTGAATGAGCGGTGTCAGGCGTTAATAGTTAGTATTCATTTTGGTTATAAAATACTTTGGTCTTACAACTAAAGCGTTGTTTATTTGATTTTAAACAGGACAATAATTAGTTTGCCTGTTAGTCTGAAGTAAGAAATCACAGTTAAATGGAATTGGCTGATGGGTAGCTCAGGCGGTAACAGGTATAAATGGCTTATTGAACTCCTTGCTTATTGGCAAGGGCAAATAAATAGTCAAGATTTATGCTTGGCCTACGGAATTAGCGTTACACAATCTAAAAAGTACTTAGTTGAGTACAATGAGATACACCCTCAAAACCTCAAATATAATCGCAGTGCAAAAGCCCATTTAGCACAGGAACTATTTACCTTTAATTATATAAATGGCGACGTCGCAGAATATCTGGATTGGCTAAACTCTCAGGTCAATTTGGCAGACGTGCCAAAAAGTAACAGCATCACCCACGCTGAACTAAGACTCCCACCCAGAGCAATTTCACCGCAGATAATGCGTGGACTGGTTAATGCCGTTAAACAAAAGCGCAGAATCGACGTTGAATATTTGTCTTTAAGCAAAACGACGGCAGAAGGCCGAGTGATTCAGCCTCATACATTTGTAAAAACTGGGTTGCGTTGGCATTTACGAGGGTATTGTGAGTATCGCGGCGACTTTAGAGACTTTGTTTTGAGCCGATTTCGGGGGTACCTGAAATCATGGGCCCAGCGACACACCTTCGCGAACAAGATTCGAGTTGGAATACTACTGTTAAACTACGGTTTCAACCTGATCCACGTTTCACACCAGAGCAAAAGGCAATCATTGAACAAGATTACCAAATGCAAAATGGTGAATTAGTCATTTCTACAAAAGCAGCTCTTGCTCAATATTTAATACAAGAAATGCAGGTGCGAACAGACTCGTTAGCAAAAACTCCACAACAACAGCAATTGGTATTGGTAAACGAAGAAGACTTAAAACCTTGGTTATTTACCGGTTAAATCGGGCAAAAGAGAAAGATCAAGCAAGTTTGTTTACTGGTTAAATGTCAGGGATTGTTTAATTAATCAAACAATAAATAATGAGTCTTGACTGTAAAAATCGATAGGGAAAATCTGATTAGAAGCAAGCTATTATTTTTATATGTGCAAGAGAGCGAGTAGAGCAATAGGTTGATAATTTAGCCAAAATATGATGTTTCTCAATTACTATTTTTTCGCTGGATTCTCTAAATTGACAATTAGCACTCGTTGGAGTTTGGGCGAGTATCAACTTGGGCCAAGTATATGGATATTTTAAAGTGCGTGCCGAAAAAACGTTAAACATTGCTCATGTAAGAGCAAAAGACGGACAGCATCAATTGTTATCTACTCACCTGTCAGAAGTGGGTGAGCTTGCCTCAGTGTTTGCTAAGAAGGTTGGGGTTGAAAATGTTGGAAGGTTACTGGGACTGCTGCATGATTTCGGAAAATATAGCAGTGAATTTCAGGCTTATCTAAAATCTGCAACAGGTGTGACTAATCCCGATGAAGATGAATATGTTAATTCTAAATATCTGAAAGGGAAGATTGACCACTCTACTGCAGGGGCAAAGCTCATTTGGCAAGAGTTACAAAAAATAGGTAATGGATCTGGAGCACTCTGTGGGCAGATTTTAGCGCTTTGTATTGCATCCCATCACAGTGGCTTAATAGATTGTATTGGGTGGGATGATACGCATTATGTTTTTGCCAATAGAATGGATAAGGATGATGCAAAAGTACATCTTAATGAATGCAAGCAATCATCAGATCCAGAAATTCTGTTATCAATAAAGAAGCTTACCGGGCCTGAAGTGGTCAAAGAAATGATAGGACGGTTGCAGCAGTTTATTGATTTTAAGAGCCCATCGACAATTAATTGCTTCAAGCTTGGTTTTTTTACCCGATTTTTGTTTAGTTGCTTGATTTATGCAGACAGGCTAAACAGTGCTGAGTTTGAAGCCCCAGCACGACGAATAGAACGCCTAAGCAGGCCATCATCAGTTCCATGGTCAGTTGCAATTGACCGCTTGGAAGACAAATTATCCAAATTGCCCATTCGAAATAACATTGATGGATTGCGTAGAGAAATCTCAGAGAACTGCAAGAATAATGCGGCTAAACCACAAGGTATTTATACACTAACAGTACCAACCGGTGGGGGCAAAACTTATGCGAGCTTACGTTATGCCCTCAATCATGCACAGAAACACAACCTTGAACGAGTTATATACGTCATTCCCTACACATCGATTATTGAGCAAAACGCAGGTGTTATCCGTGAGGCAATAGAGCCTGATAATGAGCTTGGTACTTGGGTGCTGGAACACCATTCTAACTTAGAACCTGATCAACAAACCTGGCGAACCAAATTGGTGGCGGAGAACTGGGATGCACCGATTGTATTAACCACTATGGTTCAACTATTAGAAACATTGTTTTCTGGTGGCACTAAAAGTGTTAGGCGATTACATCAACTAGCCAACAGTGTGCTCATTTTTGATGAAATCCGGACCTTGCCGATAAATTGCGTTCATATTTTTTGTAATGCTATTAATTTTCTCACAGAGCAGTGCAAAACAACGGTAGTGCTATGTACCGCTACTCAGCCATTATTGAATGATCTGCATAAACCTGAGCTAGGACAATTGGATATTCCCGAAGGGAATGAACTCGCGGGTGATTTTGAAGAGCATTTTCGCCAGCTCTCTCGAGTTGAGATTATTAATCAGGTAAAAGCTAGTGGTTGGAGCGCTGAGGAAATTGCCAATCTGGCTTTTGAGCAATACGCAGAGCTTGGCAGTTGTTTGGTTATTGTTAATACCAAAGACTGGGCGCAGAAACTGTATCAACTCTGTGCAGAGCGTTTGGGTACAGAATCCTTGTTTCACTTAAGTACCAATCAATGTCCCTCACATCGCAAAATCTTACTGGATGAAATCAGGGCCAGGCTAGATCAAGGTAAATCCGTGTTATGTGTGTCGACCCAATTGATAGAAGCTGGAGTGGATGTCGACTTCGCCTCTGTGGTGCGTTTTTTAGCTGGGCTAGATTCAATCGCTCAAGCTGCCGGGCGTTGTAACCGAAATGGCAGGCTAAAAGACGACCAGGGCAATTCGGTCAAAGGCAGGGTCTTTGTTGTTAATCCCTATGTGGAAAATACAGGCATGTTGAAGGATATCCAAGTAGGTAAGGAAAAGGCACAAAGGGTATTGAGAGAGCAACATCAGGACTTGTTGTCTCCATCCGCCATTCAACAATACTTCCGATATTATTTTTTTGATCGTAAGAAAGAGATGGTTTACCTCCTCAGCAGCCTGACGCACCGTAACGATAGTATCCTCAATTTATTGGCTGATAGAAAAGGCGCAAACACATTCAAATGGCCGTTGTTAAGCCAAGCATTTATGGAGGCCGGTAAGCAGTTTAAAGCTATTGATGCCCCCACTCAGGCGGTCATTGTTCAATTTGGAGAAGGTAAAAAACTGGTAGCTGAACTTTGTGCAGTGGCCAAGGAATTTGATTCGCAGCGCTATTATCAACTATTGCGACAAGCACAAAAGTTCAGTGTGAATGTGTTTCCTAATGTTTGGGCCCGACTGATCAGTGAAAATGCAGTGCTGGAAATCCAAGAGGGTCACGGAATCTATTATTTGAAGGCAGAATATTACAGTGATGAATTCGGATTAAATTCTGAACCTATAGTCGATTTGGGATTTTTGGGGATTTAAGGAGGAAACAATGCAAAACAGTATCAGTTTTAGGTTATGGGGGCGGTACGCATTGTTTACCGATCCTATAACCAAGATTGGCGGAGAAAAGTGCTCGTACCATGTACCCACTTATGAGGCGATAAAGGGGGTGCTCAAGTCTATTTACTGGAAGCCGACTCTAGTTTGGCATGTTGATAAAGTGAGGGTGGTCAACCCTATCCGCACTCAAACAAAAGGCACTAAGCCTTTGGTTTGGGGGGGAGGAAACAGCTTGGCGATCTACACCTTTTTGCATGAAGTAGAATATCAAGTACAGGCGCATTTTGAATGGAACACTCACAGACCAGAACTCGCGAAGGATCGTATAGGCGGCAAGCATTTTTCTATTGCAAAACGCATGTTGGATAAAGGTGGTCGTCAGGATATTTTTCTTGGTGTTCGTGATTGTCAGGGATATGTCGAGCCTTGTGAATTTGGTGACGGGGTTGGAGCCTATGATGAAATAGACGAATTGTCTTTCGGTTTTATGTTTCATGGGTTTGATTATCCTGATGAAACCGGAATCAACGAGCTACACAGCCGTTTTTGGCGCGCCACCATGAAAAACGGTGTATTGGAATATCCTCGCCCTGAAAAGTGCGATAACAGGCGATTTGTCCGCAAAATGGAAGCCAAGGATTTTGACCTAGATGAAAATCTTCTGGGTGTTGGTTCAGAGGAGGCTTCGCTGTGAGTTGGATGAAAAAACTAGCTGATACATATCCGCATATTCTCGAACAAAGGGATAATAATCCTTGGCCTTTGGCTCATGTTAAAAAAACTGCTCATGTTGAAGTATCGATTTCAGCAAAAGGTAATTTTATTAAAGCAAAAGTATTAAATGGCGACGACGCCATAACTTTGATTCCAGTCACAGAAAAATCTGGTTCAAGGACCGGAAACGTTGAACCTCACCCTCTTTGCGAAGAATTAAGTTACTGTGCTCTTGATTTAGTGGAAGGAGTGAAGAAAAAAAATGAGTGAAACACATCATTCCTAGCTTTGTTAGATAGCTGGACTGACTCTGAATTCTCACACCGTAAATTAGAAGCTGTAAGGACATATGTTAAAAAAGAAACCTTGTGGAGGGACGTATCATGCTCTGTCGATTTTCCATTGGTTTTTAAAGCGAAAAGTACTCAAAAAATTGCACCAGAAAAATGCTTCATTAGATGGAGTGTTGAAGAAGATGGGGAAGTTACAACTGGCACTTGGGAGGACCAATCTTTAATTAATAAATGGATTCTTTTTGAGAGCACGCTTAATCCAAAACTTGGTTTTTGTTACGTAATTGGAGAGGAGGCTAGGCTTGCTAAATATCATCCTAAATTCATTCGGCACGCTGCTGATGGTGCTAGGTTTATCACGCAAAATGATTGGGATAGTTATACATTCATGGGGCGTTTTACTGACTCAAAAAAACAAGTAACTGAAAATAATTTTCCTAGCCAAGTAAGCGAAGTTTCATTTGAAGTCACTCAAAAGGCCCATAATGCTCTTCGTTGGCTCATAGCCAACAGAGGAAAGAAAAATGGAGACCAGGTTGTGGTGACCTGGGCTGTATCGGGTCAAAACGTGCCTGAACCAATTGCCGAAACTAAAGACTTTTTCGATTTTGATGTGGTGGAAGGAGTGAGTCAGGATTGGTTGGCTGTAACGCCAAATATAGCGAGCGATCTAGGTGAGAATTTTGCCAAAGGACTCAACCGTTATATGGCTGGTTATTTTGACGGTCGTGTTGCCAAGCTGAAAGAGCAGGAAAGCATCGTCGTGATGGGACTGGATTCAGCAACACCGGGACGTATGGCGATTACTTATTACCGAGACTTTTTGGCGAAAGATTATATTCAGACTATTGAAAAATGGTATTTGCATATGGCTTGGCCCCAACGCTTTAGCATCGAGAATGCCAATGGTAGTAAAAAAGTGAAAAAGCAGGTGTTTTGGCTCATAGGAGCTCCTTCTCCTTGGAATATTCTGCAGGCCGCCTATGGTGATGTGGTAAAGAGCAATGAGGAGCTCAAAAAGTCACTCTATGAACGCCTGTTGCCGTGTATTGTCGAGGGGCGCCCGTTACCGATAGATATTGTCAATTTAGCGGTGGCCCGTGCCAGTAATAGAAACAATTGTGAACTATGGGAGTGGGAGCGCAATGTTGGTGTTGCGTGTGCGCTTTTCCGAGGATTTCATCATCCAGAACGCCAGCCTGATTCAAGTAAAAGGAGAAACTATGCCATGTCGTTAGATACAGAATGTACTTCAAGAGATTATTTGTTTGGTCGCCTTTTGGCTGTGGCTGAACGCATAGAGGAAATGGCGATGTGGGCAGCGAGCGAGCCGAGTCGTTCGACTCACGCCAGCCGCTTGATGCAACGCTTTTCCGACAGGCCTGCGTCGACCTGGTTGAATATTCGCAATAGCCTGGTGCCTTACCAGCAGCGTTTAAAAGTAAAACTTCCTCCTCTAGGAGAAGCTTACAACAGATTGCTTGACGACATCAGCGATGCCTTTACCAATTCCGACTTTATTTCGGACAGGCGATTATCCGGTGAGTACCTACTGGGCTTCCATTGTCAGCGGAAGTGGTTACGGGAACACAAGATTGAAAAAGGCCAATGGGTGGTCAAAAAAGCAGATGAAATTGCAACAACAGTATCAGAAGGAAATGAAGCATGAACTCTTTAAATAGTAAAATTGATTTTGCTGTGATTTTTAGTGTTAAAAACGCTAACCCCAATGGTGATCCACTTAATGGCAATAGACCCAGAACTGATTACGATGGATATGGCGAAATTTCTGATGTATGTCTGAAACGCAAAATTCGTGACCGCTTACAAGACAGAGGCGAAACTATTTTTGTTCAATCGGATGAGAAAAAAACAGATGGCATGAGTAGTCTGAAGAATCGTGCTGAATCAGAAGATTTTGGGCTTGGAAAAGATGCGTTCAATATTAAGAAGACCACACCTGAACAAACCGCCAAACTGGCCTGTGAAAAGTGGTTGGATGTGCGCTCTTTTGGACAGCTGTATGCGTTTAAAAATGAAAGTAAAGATGGAGTGTCTATACCAATTCGTGGTCCGGTAACTATTCAGTCAGCCTTTAGCTTTGAGCCTGTGAGTATTACCAGTACCCAAATCACTAAGAGTGTCAGTGGTGAAGGGGACGGTGCTAAGAAAAGCTCGGATACTATGGGTATGAAGCACCGTGTCGATAGTGCGACTTATGTGGCTTTTGGCGCTATGTCACCGCAGTTGGCAGAACGCACAGGCTTTAGTGACCAGGACGCTTTAACAATCAAAAAAGTGTTACCAAGACTGTTTGAAGGTGATGCATCTTCTGCCAGACCGGAGGGCAGTATGGCTGTGGAAAAAGTCATCTGGTGGCAACACGACAGTAAATCCGGTCAATATTCATCGGCTAAAGTGCATCGCTCCCTGCAAACATATATTGATGCAGGGGGGGAACTAGATGCTGATGCGCTTGAGAAAGCTCTGGATTCTGCATTACCGGGTTTGAAACCTGAAATTATCGATGGATTCTAATTGGTAGTTCAAAGAATCTGATTATCATGGACGATCTAAAACTCGTTCCACTATCCGCCTTACAACACTTTGCCTTTTGCCCACGTCAATGTGCGTTAATTCATAACGAGCAGGTGTGGGCCGACAACTGGCATACGGCCAAAGGCAATTTGTTGCATAAAAGGGTGGATAGTGGCGATCCCGAAAGTCGCAATGGTGTGCGTTTTGAGCGTGCTGTGCAGGTTTGTGCAGAACAGCTGGGAGTAACTGGAAAGCTGGACCTGGTGGAGAAGAACCTCTCTACCGGGCAGTTGACACCGGTTGAATATAAAAAAGGCAAAGCCAAACCTGGCAATTGGGACAAGGTGCAACTTTGTGCACAGGCGTTGTGTTTGGAAGAAATGACAGAGCAGCCAATAAATATGGGTTATTTATGGTACTGGCAAACTCGTCGTCGCGAGCCTGTTGAGTTTACTGCTGCACTTAGGCAGCAAACGTTGGGCATTATCGACAATGTGCGGCATTTGATAAATTCTGACCTCTTGCCCAAGCCGGTATATGAAAAAAAGTGCCAGGCATGTTCGTTGATCGATATTTGTAATCCTCAACATGTCGCAAAGGACAATAGTGCGGATTACATCGCAGCATTGTTTGCTATGGACAGGGACATTGAATGAAGAAACTGCAAAATAGCCTGTATTTAACCAGAGACAACTTGTATGCCCATAAAGAGCGTGAGGCTATTGTCGTTAAACAAGAAAATGAAACTCTTTTAAAACTACCGATTCATTCCATCAGCAACATTTATTGTTTTGGGCAGACCCGGGTATCCCCCGGATTGATGGCACACTGTGCTGAAAACGATGTCAATTTGGCGTACTTCGATCTTTTTGGAAGATATCAGGCCCGCATGGTGGGGCGTAAATCTGGTAACGTTTTACTGCGCCGGGCTCAATATAGAGCCAGTGACAATGCACCATTAGAGGTTGCCCGCAATATTATTGCCGCCAAAATCCAGAACTGCCGGGGCTTGCTGCAGCGACAGTTAAGAAATCACGGGCAGAATGTGGCTATCGATCAAGTAGTAACTAAGCTCAAGTTTTCAGTAGAACAAACCAAACAGGCCAATTCGCTAGATAAACTTCGTGGCGTTGAAGGGGATGCGGCGGCGCAATACTTTTCAGTGTTTCAGCAGCTAATTAAATCTGGGTTACGTGAAAGTTTTGTTTTTTCGGGACGAAAACGCAGACCTCCCAGAGATGCCGTGAATGCGATGCTGTCTTTAGTTTACAGTGTCATAGGTCAGGATGTTAGCGGTGCCTTACATGCGGTTGGACTCGATCCGCAAGTGGGTTTTCTGCATGCAGACCGGCCTGGTCGAGACAGTTTGGCTCAGGATATTTTGGAAGAATTCCGTGCTTATTTGGCCGACAGACTGGTCCTTAGTTTGATAAATCGGCAACAGATAAAAATCACCGATTTTGAAAACGAAGTGAGTGGTGCTGTGAAGATGAAAGATGATGCTCGGAAAGTTCTGTTTGCAGCTCTACAGCAGCGTAAGCAAGAAAGTATTGTTCATCCGTTTCTTAATGAAAAAGTTGAAATAGGCTTGCTGCCTCACATACAAGCAATGTTGCTTGCAAGACATTTACGTGGTGACTTGCAACACTATCCGCCCTTCTTGGCTAAGTGAGGACAGGATATGTTGGTTCTGGTAACTTACGATGTGTCATTCGAAAGCGAAGGTGGTAAAAGGCGATTGAGGCGGATTGCAAAAGTGTGCCAGGACTATGGTATTCGTGTGCAGTACTCAGTATTCGAGTGCGATGTTGTCCCAGCTCAATGGGTGCAGTTTAAGCAGCAATTATTTGATATTTTTGATGCAGAAGTGGATAGTTTGAGATTCTACAAGCTTGGTAAAAACGGTCAGCAGAAGATCGAACATTACGGAGCCAAGCCTTCTTTCGATATATTTAAAACTCCCATTATTTTATAGCTTCCGCTAACCCATAGTGCTCTTTAAAAATCTGGATAGTTAGCGATTACATTAACCATCTGAAAACAATGAACTTGTGACTTGTTGAATGGCAATGTAGTGTAGACAACGGTAATTTTGTTAACACATTAGCGGAATTGCTTGGTTTATCTTTTTGGTTTTGGGACCTGAAAGATGGGCTGTCGCCCCTCACGCAGGGGCGTGGATTGAAACAACAACGAAGAATGCTGGATATATCAGGGTGATGGGTCGCCCCTCACGCAGGGGCGTGGATTGAAACTTTAAAAGGAAACACTTTATGCAATCCAAAAAAGTCGCCCCTCACGCAGGGGCGTGGATTGAAACAATAAGGCCTGAGAACGTGTTAAACCAGTCAAAGTCGCCCCTCACGCAGGGGCGTGGATTGAAACTTTGAGTTGCATGTATTTAGCCATCCTGCTCACCGTCGCCCCTCACGCAGGGGCGTGGATTGAAACGAAACCTAGATTGTTCAGACTATTTCACTGAGCGGTCGCCCCTCACGCAGGGGCGTGGATTGAAACCGTTAATAACGGGCAAAACACTGTTACCGGCAAGTCGCCCCTCACGCAGGGGCGTGGATTGAAACCGATACAGACGCTTTAAGGCCGCGCATGAATATGGTCGCCCCTCACGCAGGGGCGTGGATTGAAACCTTGCCAAATAACTTTGCAACCCCTTGGTGTCCAGTCGCCCCTCACGCAGGGGCGTGGATTGAAACTGCACCCACCAGGCGATAGCTGGCCGTATCGAGGTCGCCCCTCACGCAGGGGCGTGGATTGAAACAATAAAATCTCGCGCTTTATCGTCTTTAGGGAAGTCGCCCCTCACGCAGGGGCGTGGATTGAAACATCATCCAGGGCGTGCATGACGCCCCAAAAATAGTCGCCCCTCACGCAGGGGCGTGGATTGAAACACCCTCATGCCGCTTAAGTTGTGCAATGAGTGGGTCGCCCCTCACGCAGGGGCGTGGATTGAAACTTCAAACGCCTCAGCCTCTGGCATTTTTGAGCGCGTCGCCCCTCACGCAGGGGCGTGGATTGAAACAGGGGTATTGGCGTGATGTGTTTGACGCCTCGTTGTCGCCCCTCACGCAGGGGCGTGGATTGAAACTATCGCACTCACCGTTTCCCGGGTAATTTTAATGGTCGCCCCTCACGCAGGGGCGTGGATTGAAACGTTTACCGTGCGGTTCTGCGTGCTCACAAATAGGTCGCCCCTCACGCAGGGGCGTGGATTGAAACACGTTCCATGAGCGCCGCGTTACTGCATTTGTGGTCGCCCCTCACGCAGGGGCGTGGATTGAAACATTGTAAAACGTGGTCTTGCGAATTTTGTTTAACGTCGCCCCTCACGCAGGGGCGTGGATTGAAACACGATCCGAAAGGAAACGAGCTGGACCAAAACACGTCGCCCCTCACGCAGGGGCGTGGATTGAAACCGGCCAAAGCATGGGTACCGAATACCGGTTATTAGTCGCCCCTCACGCAGGGGCGTGGATTGAAACACCGCATCGTTTTACCTGCACGCGCTGTCATTGCGTCGCCCCTCACGCAGGGGCGTGGATTGAAACATGGCTTTGCGCTTGGTCTAGGTTTTTGCACGGTCGCCCCTCACGCAGGGGCGTGGATTGAAACTGATTCGTTATATGCAAAATCAGAATCTAACGCGTCGCCCCTCACGCAGGGGCGTGGATTGAAACTTCGTATAAGTCGCGCAGGTTTCGCGCTGTTGAGTCGCCCCTCACGCAGGGGCGTGGATTGAAACCATCATCCTCAACCCTGACACCCTCTGTGCTATGTCGCCCCTCACGCAGGGGCGTGGATTGAAACTTTGCAGGATGATGCGATTCGCAATAATCAATAAGTCGCCCCTCACGCAGGGGCGTGGATTGAAACCGATATGGACTGGATTGACAACCTACTGGCCAAGTCGCCCCTCACGCAGGGGCGTGGATTGAAACAACATATACACTATTGACGGGTATTGTTAGTTGCGTCGCCCCTCACGCAGGGGCGTGGATTGAAACGACATACCCCTCGACAAGCTGCTCAAACTCCTCCGTCGCCCCTCACGCAGGGGCGTGGATTGAAACTTTTTCAACGGCTATTTCGATATCCGGGCGCGGCGTCGCCCCTCACGCAGGGGCGTGGATTGAAACGTCAACTCTGCAATGCGCTCCTGTAATCCTTCACGTCGCCCCTCACGCAGGGGCGTGGATTGAAACCTCGATATTAGTAGCGTAAACAGATCCTGCAACAGTCGCCCCTCACGCAGGGGCGTGGATTGAAACGTGGCAGCCGCTGACTGTTCAACTTCAAGAGAGTCGCCCCTCACGCAGGGGCGTGGATTGAAACATAATCAGAAAGCTCTACATAATTACCATCGTCGGTCGCCCCTCACGCAGGGGCGTGGATTGAAACAAGGTAAACCGTCACCAGAGCAAGTTAATCGCTTGTCGCCCCTCACGCAGGGGCGTGGATTGAAACTCTTTTAGCCAGTCGCCTACGCTATCCCATTTCAGTCGCCCCTCACGCAGGGGCGTGGATTGAAACCTCGCTAAGCTCTATGGTTTCAGTCATTATTGAGTCGCCCCTCACGCAGGGGCGTGGATTGAAACTACGAATGTGGCAAAGTCCAAAATCACTCTCCAAGTCGCCCCTCACGCAGGGGCGTGGATTGAAACCTTTAGATATCGGCGAACCTTTGTAGAAAGGAGGTCGCCCCTCACGCAGGGGCGTGGATTGAAACATTGCCTTTTCGATTTCTTGAGCAGTGCTTAAAGTCGCCCCTCACGCAGGGGCGTGGATTGAAACATAAATAGGTAACCGACCGTCAGGGAATACAAAGTCGCCCCTCACGCAGGGGCGTGGATTGAAACTTGTTACTGTTTAAGCAGGGATTGCATTGAAAAGTCGCCCCTCACGCAGGGGCGTGGATTGAAACTCAGAAGAACTGGCACTCCGGGCTGACGATTATGGTCGCCCCTCACGCAGGGGCGTGGATTGAAACTATTTAATGCCTGAGTGGTGGCTATTGGTATTGGTCGCCCCTCACGCAGGGGCGTGGATTGAAACAGAGCCAGAAGAGATTGTTGATGCTCCGGAGTTGTCGCCCCTCACGCAGGGGCGTGGATTGAAACTCTTTTAATATAGGCCGCGAGCACGGCAGAGATGTCGCCCCTCACGCAGGGGCGTGGATTGAAACACTCAAGAGCTTGTGTCATTTCTCGCGTATTTTGTCGCCCCTCACGCAGGGGCGTGGATTGAAACTGTGTTAGCTTGTTGGAATTGGTGGCGGGCATCAGTCGCCCCTCACGCAGGGGCGTGGATTGAAACTTAGACAAAAGGATAATTATCAGGGTGTTATAAGTCGCCCCTCACGCAGGGGCGTGGATTGAAACAAGCTTTCACCATATGAAAACCACTTATCCATTGTCGCCCCTCACGCAGGGGCGTGGATTGAAACACAATAGGTGCAGACGTTAGCTGCCACTTTTTGGTCGCCCCTCACGCAGGGGCGTGGATTGAAACTCGTCGAGCAGTGCGCCTTTACCGTGGTTTAGGGTCGCCCCTCACGCAGGGGCGTGGATTGAAACCCAGCCAATGGGGTGGCTGGTACCACTTACGCTGGTCGCCCCTCACGCAGGGGCGTGGATTGAAACTACACCATCGTGATAGCGATACTGAGCGCAGCGGTCGCCCCTCACGCAGGGGCGTGGATTGAAACTTATCTGGAAACCTGCAGAGCTAAGCAGTTTGTTGACGCCCCTCACGCAGGGGCGTGGATTGAAACATAGAAAAGTTTTCCCAGGAAGACGCCGACCGCGTCGCCCCTCACGCAGGGGCGTGGATTGAAACATCTTAGCCACGGTCATCTTTTGCACCCTCCAAGTCGCCCCTCACGCAGGGGCGTGGATTGAAACTCCTGAATTGAGGTTTTGTAGCCGCGAGCACCCGTCGCCCCTCACGCAGGGGCGTGGATTGAAGCTCTGCCGCATAGCGATGCCACCTATGAATGGAAAGTCGCCCCTCACGCAGGGGCGTGGATTGAAACAGAGCAGCTACCCGCTGCCAGGCCTACGCCTTGGTCGCCCCTCACGCAGGGGCGTGGATTGAAACAGAATCTTCTACGATTTCCGCGAAGTAACGCATAGTCGCCCCTCACGCAGGGGCGTGGATTGAAACGATGGTATCACCGGGAAACATGACTTCATCGGTGCGTCGCCCCTCACGCAGGGGCGTGGATTGAAACATCAATATCTAACGGTGGTCTAACAGTGGCGATGGTCGCCCCTCACGCAGGGGCGTGGATTGAAACACTGATCGGGAAGTGTGTATAACCTGCGCCGGGGTCGCCCCTCACGCAGGGGCGTGGATTGAAACCAGTTTGGCTTTGATGGGTTGGATTGTGTAACCAGTCGCCCCTCACGCAGGGGCGTGGATTGAAACTTTTCAAACTCACGCAGACTGGCACCGCGCGCGGTCGCCCCTCACGCAGGGGCGTGGATTGAAACCAGATAGTTTGAATGGTGTAAGGGTCGGTGTAGTGTCGCCCCTCACGCAGGGGCGTGGATTGAAACAAGCATGGCAGCTGCAACCTGAGCTAAATCGCCCGTCGCCCCTCACGCAGGGGCGTGGATTGAAATTTTTTCCTGAGTCGTTAACTCGGTTGCTTCATCGTCGCCTATTGAGAAGAAATTAAGGGCGTATTTGCATTACAGATATTGCCCAATTCAAACATGAAAATCGAATCGGCGTAATAATCAGTAACAAGTAACTAAATACCATTGAATTTCTGAGTATTTGTGAGCAGCTAATTAATTCTAATTTTAAATTAAAGTCATCGAATACGATGACTTTAGAATGAAGCGGGTTTGACTAGCTTGGCGTTTGTACCAAACTAATGGATAAAACAACGCCATTGGTCTTGTCGCCACAGTGGGTCTCAATGGCGGCACCAGGCTCCCAAAGAGATGTAAACTCAATTGTAGTTATTTGGCATCGATTACTGACTCTGGTTCATTTACAGAATTATCGACCCAGTATTCTTTAACCAAGAACGCTTTAACAAAATGTGCGCCTGGGCTATGGTGAATTTAGTACAAAAAATTTATAGGTTGAATGCAAGCTATGTCAATGTTACCGCCGCCTTGTTGGATACGTTTGGATAACAAAAATGGCGCTAATGCCGCCGATTGCTCCCCAGTGGAGGTGTCTCAGCAGTACCCGGATGGACTGGTGTGTACTACGCCAGCTTATATTCAAATTGGCACTATTACGGAAGAACCCAGTCGGATAACTGGGCTTCTATTAAAAATTAAAACGTGCATGGCACGGGGGCGAAAACTACTGCCG
>MDTG01278034.1_pt1 | contig 14687 bp, 17 predicted proteins | sample 811421 | NCBI WGS metagenome assembly MDTG01 (sample SAMN05326645, study PRJNA326480) | marine metagenome | isolation source: seawater | place: Pacific Ocean: South East | collected 2011
TAACTGCTTTTTTTTTGAAGAACCACATAGATTAGAAATTGGTAAGAAAAAGATTACTATTCTTCATCATCCAGAGTTAATAGATGATGAGATGATACTAGATGCCGATTTTATTCTTCATGGACATACTCATCGGTTCAGATCAGAATTAATTAGAAATACTTTAGTTTTTAATCCAGGAGAATGTGCTGGTTTTTTAAAAGGGAAAAATAATATTGGATTTATTGATACAGAAAAAAAAATATCTAAAATTATGAAGTTTTGAAAAGCTTCTCTGTAAATATATAAAAAATAAGGCTAATAAATTCTAAAAGGAAAATAAAACTTATTATGGGTCTCAATAACCTATTGATTCCGTTAGATTCCATGATGGATGATTCAAGAAATAATATTGATATAATCGGCGCAATTTTATCTTCGCCGGGTTCTATGAACCAAAGAGAACCAAATATTCCAAAAATGATAGGTATAAAAAAGAATTTAATAAATTTATTAGTGATAGTTTTTGATATGGAATAACAAATTAAAATTAAAATTACGTAATAAAAAAGCCAAAAAAATATCATTTTATATATTTCAGAAAGTCTCTTGCTGAAGAATTGTCTTTAAAAAATCTAATAATTTCTTCAGATTCTCTTTTTTTATTTTTAATTTTTTGTGTTATTTCTTTTAAGAATTTATCCTCAAAAATATAAGATGGGGGCAGATTTTTTCCTTTAGCTTGATTCTCCCTCCAAAGAAAAACATCTTTCTCCTCTTTTGAAGCCTTTCTAAGTTTTTTTAATCTAGAAATATAAAGTTCTTGATTTCCTAGTTTAGCTTCCTTCCTGAATTCTATTATTAAATCTTTATCCTTGTTAAGTTTTTTTAAGATTTTTAATTGCTTCTTATGTATAGACAATAAAAATTTTACATCTTCTGCAGCGTAGTTTAGCTGTTTAACAGTTAGAGGTCTTTTTAACCAATTTGAGTTAGTTTCTGATTTATCTAATTTATAACCAAAATATTTTAAAACTATAAATCCATAATTTTTAATTTCTCCCCCATTTATAAATTTTTCTGCGATCTGTATGTCAAAAAGGTTATTTAATTTTATATTTAAGTTTGTTTTTAATACAGTAATGTCGCTTCTAGATGAATGAAAGACTATTAATTTTTTTGGATCTTCCAAAAATTTCTTCAACGAACTTAAATTAATCTTTGAAATACAATCAACAATATATATTTTTTTTCCGATAGCCATCTGCAAAAGAGATAATTTCGGATAATAAGTTTTTCTCCAGTCAAACTCTGTGTCGATTCCAATAATTTCTGATTTAGATAAATCTCTTATTAGCAGATTCATATTCTCATTATTATCTACATATAAAATTTCTTTTTTTGAAAAATTAAATTTCTTGTAAAAATTATTTTCAAAATAATTCTTGATTTTTGATAACAACATATTAATTTTTATCTTCGAATTCGTATAAAATTGTTTTTTCTAAAGCCTCCTCTAATTTATAAGGAGGTTCAAAGCCAATTTTTTTAAAACTTGTTTCAAATAAAGAGTTTGAGCAGAATTTTTTGATCCTGATAGCACTAATCTGGAATTTCTTTCTAAGAAAGAAACTTAGAATGTCTAAAGAGTATCCAAAAAACAGTGCTATAAGATAAGGTATTTTTATAGTAAATCTCGATTTAACTCCCAAAGTTTTTTTAATTAAATTTACAAGGTTTTTCATAGAAAAATCAGGTTTATCTACATAGTTAAAGATATGGCATCCATTTCTTAAATTCAAAGTATGTTTGATAAAAGCAGACAAATTCTCTACGTACGCAATTGATTTTTTGTTTGATCCATTTCCGATCATAAAGAAACTCAATTTTCTCAATTGGTTTATAAGGTTAAAGATATTACCTCTATTATTTAAACCAAATACAGCTGTAGGCCTTATGATTATCAGCTTTCTTTCTAGCGGAGATTCCTTCTGCCAACTTAAAAATACTTTTTCAGCTTCAAGTTTAGTTTTTCCATAATCGTTAAAAGGTTTTTTTTCAGAGTCTTCATCACACGGAGTTTTAGAGAAACCATAGATAGCTACAGAACTTAAAAAAACTATGTTATTGATATTTAGTTTTTTTGCTACGTTGCAAATGTTTATTGATCCTTGGACATTTACATCATAATAAAGAGACTTAGGCGATACATTGTCTTTATGTTCTGCAGCTAAATTTATAAGAAAATCGAAATTTTTGTTTAGTCCTTCTTCTAGTGTTGCTATATTTGTTACATTTCCTTCAATAAAGTTTTTTGAATTTTTGATATTCTTTTTATCGAAAGAAAATGTTTCAAACTCATCTTTAAGGACTGCCTGAAGATTTGTTCCAATAAATCCATTCCCGCCTATTAAACATACTTTGTGCATATTATATTTATCTCAAAAAATACGAATAAATAAGTTTTATAAATTTTGCAGGCATTAATAATATAAATGACCTTATCGTCAAAATAATTATTGACTTTGAATAATTTGAGAGGTTATTTTCTAGTAATAATTTTTGTATTTTGAATTCAGATTTTATAGATTTGAGACCTCTTCTTCTCAAATACATTTCTTCTCCTGCAAACACTTCAACAAGAACTTTATTTATATTTTTAACTTTTAATTGTTTACCTAATAGTTTTATCCATAAAGCATAATCCTCTTTCAAATCTACAATTGGATAACCGCCAGCTTCCTTTACTAATTTTGTTTTAAAACAGATTGTCATATGATTGAAAGGATTTCTGAAACAAATATATTTTTTTATACTATCCTTTGTTGTGGGAACTTTTTTAATTCTTTTACGATGTCTATCGTCGAATTCCTCTATATAAGAACCAAATAAATCATAATTCTCACTCATAAGGTGTGAAAGAGTTTCAAATCTGTGTGATAAATTTATATCATCTGAATCTGCTCTCACCACGTAATCCGTATTTATTTTACTCAAACCTTGATTTAAAGCTTTGGCAAGTCCGAGATTTTTATCTAGAGCTAATGATTCGAATTTATACTTTTCTTTTAAATTTTTTATAGTGACCTGTAATTTCTCATTTACCGGGCCATCTAAAATAACAAGCACCTCATCAGGTAATAAAGTATTTGAATAGATACTATGAATAGCTTTTTCAAATAGTTTTGGATCTGCCTTATCATAAACACTCATCAAGACTGTAAAAGTTATCTTTTTTATTTTTAAACTCCTATTTTGAGAAAAAACCATATATGACCCATGGTTGAAAAAAATTTTTTTTAGTTAGGTATTTATCTAATTTAAACATAAGATTCTTATTCACTTTAATAAGTGCCATTGGGGCTGTTAAAGCAATCGAAGAACCACAATAATTCAATTTGTGTGAAGGAAACTTATTTTTTAATTTTTCCAAAAAAGATTCAGAAAGTGGAGCCTCATCATCAGTTCTTAAATTAGGGGTTAGAAAACGAAAAAGTCTTAAAAGCATAGGTCCTGGAAGAGGCTCCCAAATATAAAATTTTCCTTTATTTTCCAAAATACTTTCTAGTTTTTTTATAACTTTGTTTAAGTCTAAATGATGAAGAACACCAGACATTATGATGGAGTCAAACTTTTTATCTTCAGGAAGATCAAAAAAATCTAAATGTTCCAGTTTTATTTTTGCTGATTTTAAGGAATTAGTTTCTTTTTCTAGTAACTTTATGGCTTCTCTAGAAAGATCTATACCAGTGAAGGATTCTGACTCTTCATGAACTTTAAAAAGAATATCACCTTTCCACACTCCTATCTCAAGGGTTTTTCCTAAATTCTTTAGAGAAGCAATCCATTCTTTTCTTGCATATTCAATTGGTTGATATGCAAAGCCAACCCTCTCTGTATTTTTTTCTCCCTCTGATAAAATTCTTTCATCGTGAAAATTTTCTTCTTTATTCATTTATTAACTCCCTCATTAGGTAAAAAAATGGGTCTATTTTACCTAAAACTTTTATGGTTAGGTCAAAATCAAATAAATTCAAAAACTTTATTAGTCTCTCTCCTAAATCATACCAATTTTTTTTTTCATTTATCTCTGAAGGGATATTATTAATATTTAAAAATTCTTCAAAAGTAATAAACCTTCCAATAAAAGGGTCATTTTCTAAGTTAGAATTTATCTTATTCAAGTCGCGACTAATTTGATGTAAAGAAGATATAAAAATTTTTTTATTAAGTAATGTTTTGCTTATTTTTTTAGCTTGTGACAATCTTATTTTTTTTAAAATTTCTTGCCATGCTCCAATTTCATACACAACTCCCAAGACAATAAATTTAGACTCTATTCCATTTTTTTTACAAAATTTTTGGTGAGTAAGAAATGCGATTTTTTTTGAGAAAACATAAGGCCTTAGGCTAAATTTTGTGTTCCAAGTTTTTTTATTTAGGTCAAATCTAAACTCAGAATAACTTCTTACATAAAATAATTTTTTTATTTTCTTGTTAATATTGTAAGCATTTTGATGAGATTTAAATATACCTTTTATAGAAAAGGAGTAAGCAAAATTAATAGTAATTTCATCAGACGAAATATTTTCAAAATTTGAATAAAGGGCAGATACTATCTTTGACGAAGTTGGAAAAAAATTCATTGAAATTCCTCTTTCGCAAATGAAATAGCCTGTGAAACAATTGCTAAAGTATTATTAGATAAAATTGGTTTTGAAAATGTTGAAGACCCAATAATGGAAATATTTCTATTGTCAAAGAATCTGATACTGTCCTCACCTTTGCCTACAAATTTTAAAAGATTAGAGGTTATATGCGCAGATCCTCCAGTCACCTTTTTAACTTCTTTCAAATCAAATGGTTGAAATTCATTTTTCAGGAAATTCCTGGCAAAATTTATTTTTCTAGAAACTTCACTATCTGAGACGTGCCAGTTTAAGTGTAAATTGTCTTGTTTATCCAAAAAAATTGATCTTTCGGACTCCCTATCTTGAGTGTTCAGACAAAAAACTTGATTAAAAGAACCAATGCCTTTCACTCCAATTTTTAAAGCAAGTAGTGAAACTAGAATATTAGGGTTTAAAATTATGCTCTTTACATCTTTACTAGAAAGTCCGTTAGATCTAAACGAGACTATAGAATTTCTTATTTTTTCTTCGCCTAAAGAGATTTTGTTAAACAAACTTTTTCTAAAAAAAATCGAAAATCTTTCGTCTCTATCTGTATCAGGTAAGGAATCAATAGAATATTTAAAATGGCCTTTGTAACTGCTATTTTTCTTAGGGCAAAATTTAAAAAAATTTTCTTCTATTTTTTCTATTTTAAGGCTTGAAATTCCTATAGGGGATATTGCATGGTCAGTAAAACTTACACCATTTTCTTCGCCATAAAGCCCGAGCGACCTAAGAACTAATTCAGTTGAACCTAAAGCTCCTGCGGCAATGATTAATTTTTTACAAAAAATAGTTTCATTTTCGTAGCTGGTTAATTTTATCAAGCCGTTTTTTGATTTAGAAAAAGTTTTAACAAAAAAATCTTTTAAGGATATATTTTTAAAATCTTTTTTCCCCAACCTGTAAGTAATATAAGGCGTGAAATAAGGACGTATAGAATAATCTTCTTCGTAGGTTGCTTCTAAAGATTTTTTGCCTATTCTAAAGAAATCGATAGCAGAATTAATTCCTCTTACTACATGAGGATTAGTAAATTTAAAATCAGACTTTTCAAACTTATCTAATGAGCCTAGAACACCGTGCCAAATCCTTGATGTTCCTCCTGCAAAGGAGTGATTTATTGCTGGACTTAAATAATTTTCAGGTGGTTTGAAGGTGTATTTTTTTACTTTTCTTCTACTAAAATTATCTACGATTAGAGTCGATTTACGGATTTTTTTTGGAAGATTATCTACTAATGATTTAGCTGCCCATCCAGATCCAATAATAATGAGTTCCTTTTGAAAATTATTCATTTGATATAAATTCATACATGCTAGAAAGATTCTTTTCCCAAATATTTTGAGATGCAAAGTCCATTTGTTTATTTTTCTTAAGGTTATGTTTTTTTAATATCCCTTGTAACTGTAAAAATATATTTTTTTCTTCAATTTCGTAAGAAAAATCATGCCATTTTGGCAAGTGAGTTAGGCAGCTATTTGAAAGTATTGGCATTCCAGTTGCACAACATTCATAGTACTTATTTGGAATTAAAGTTTCATTAAATGATTCCTTTGAGTAAGGAAGTAAAACAAATTGATAATTCGTAAGTAGATTAGTAATTTCATTAGGAGAAACCTGTCCAAAAAACTCTATGTTTTCAATTTTCAAGAGGTGATTTGCTTTTTCGTGAATCATTCCAAAAATATGTATTTTTACTCTTTCATCACTAGATAAAATTTTAAAAATTTCAACATCGCTGTTATGCCTTAGGTTTCCAAAGAAAAGAACAGAATAAAATTTCTCATCATAATTTTTTTTTAAAGACTTATTTATCCAAACAGATGAAACTCCAGGTTGCATTAAGTGCAAGTTTTTAATTTTTTTTTCATTATTCAAAAACTCATACATCAACAAAGAATCTGTAACTACTTTGTCAGAATACTTAAGAAATTTATTACAGTCCCTCTGATGGACCTTTTGGTTCCATGGTAATTTCCACCAATTATGAATCACATCAAAAACAATCTTTTTGTTTTGATTGTTTTTCCCGAAATTATCGCCAATCACAAAAGGATTATCTACAAAACTATAAATCAAAGATTCTCTTTGCAATTTTCTCCAAAAAAAGAACCAATAAAGAAAATTCCATAATCGGAAAAACTTGTTGGTGTTAGGTAAAAAAAAAGATTTTTTTATCTTTAAAAATTTATTATCTATCAAAGATTTTCTTTTGTAATTATCACTCTTTAAAATTCTTGAAAATCTTCTAAATAATTCTATCAAATTGGGAAATCTTGAAATAACTCTCTCTACGAAAATTACTTCATGGCCCTTACAAAGAAAGTAGTTTGTAACTTCATGATGTCTTTGCCATAGGAAGTCCCATTTAATCTCTGAAAATATAATTACTTTTTTTGTCATACTTTTTCAAAAGATTTAAATTGATTCTTACTAGCATTATTCAAAACAAGAAGAATATAGCCTGAAAATAAAGTTGGCCAAAAAATGGGGGCTCCTGCAAGACCGCAAATTAGGAAAAATAAAATAGGAAGGAACATTTTTTTTTCAGCTAGAAAAATTTGAGATAAATATAATACAAAAAATAGAACTCCAAAAAGCCCATAGTATAAAAAAGATTTCAGAATAGGAACGTGTGCGGACCAACCACCCACCCCAAGAAGAATGGCTATATACTCAAAAGAAGCTCCAAATCCAAAAAATAAATCATAAATGTTTGCTTCCCCAAAAATTTGCAATGTTGATGAAAAAAAATCCATTTTACTCAGTAAACTTCCGTCGACGAGAAGGTTTAGAGGATCGTAGAGTAAATAAACATATATTGGCAAAACAAATATGATAAGTAAAAACATGGTTCTAAATGGATACCTTAAATCAAAATATCTCAAGAAGAGGATAAAAATTGTCGAAAATATTGCGGCGCGTGCCATGGTTGTTAAAAGAACTAAAAAAAGGAAAAAAGAAAAAGTTTTCTTGAAAGGAAATTTCAAATAAGTTGAAGAAATAAGCAAAAACCCTATTAACATTCCAGTCACATTTGTTGTTGAGAAGAAACCTACTCTTTTTGCGTCCGTTCTACACCAATAATTTAAAAAACATTCAGGTTCCAAAAAATATCGGTATAAAACGTCTAAAGAGAAGAAGATAGTAACTGTAAGAAAAAAATAAAACAAAAAACTACCTACGTCATTTACTCTAATTTTTGTAAAGTGAATGATTAAAAACGCCTGAAAAATAAATAAGAACGGTGTATAAGACTCAACATTTGCTTTTTGAAAATTTAAGGCAAATGAATTGTAGTTTTTTAAAATTGAAAATAAAAATAAACAAATCCAAAAGAAACTAAAGATCAAGAGATACATTTCATTTTTTGTTATCGAAAAATTTTTATAATTATTTGTCGCTAGAATATGAACTATAGGCAAGAAAGCCCAAATGGATAATATGATAATTCTTAAATAAGGATTTGAAGCGTTAAAAAAAATACTTGCTAATAAAACTAGCATCAATACGATCGAATTTGTATTCTTACTTTCTAATTGAGATTGGTTCACTATCAAGTTTTAATGAATTTTAATATCTCAGATTTAGTATTCTGAGGTCTCAAAACTGCAACAATTAGTACTAAAAAGATAGATAAAAATATACCAAAAAATGAAGAGGCCAAAGCTATCAATGGCCTATTTGGAGAGTAAATACTTTCTGGAAAATAAGGAGAATCAATTATTTCGAAAGAATAATAATCTGAGGAATTAATTAAAGCTAAATCTTCATATTTTTTACCAATCACGTTTGTTAAGGAGTTTCTTATTTCTGAATAAGTACTTTTAGTATATTCCTCTTCTAAAAAAGAAATGCTGGTCAGTAATTCTTTTTGATCTCTTTCTTTTTGATACTCATCTATTTTAGTTAAAACAAGTTCTGTCCATTTTTTAGCTATAACAGGTGATGAATGAACTATTGAAATTTCAAGCATATCTTCTATTTGTTCAAAATATAGATGCTCCTCCAAAAATTTTGCATGAAAGGACAGTAAAGAAAAATTCGAATTTAGCAACTTGTTTTCTTCTGGATTATAAAATTCTTCGTCAAAGTTAGTAGTTTTATTTGTTGGGTCATAATTTTTTGTTGCCATCAATTCAGCTACAAAAAGATTGTCACTAGAAAGATCTTGAAAAAAATCTCTAGAAATAAGTATGTGTTTGAAATTATTTGAGTCCATGGAATTATTTATTAATCCTCCTAACAGTCCGGCAGTTGGCTGTAGTGAATTATTAGAGTCTCTAGGGAGAACTTTTAAACTTATTAATGCTGAGCTTTGATAGGTGTTTTGAAGAAATATCGATGTAAAGATTCCTGCAAATAAAAAAATCAAAGCACTCAAAAAAATAAACTTAGTATTCCTAAGAAGAATTTTGAATAAAAAATAAAGCCTTAAATTGGTTTCTTCGTTTTGATCCATCTTTACATACTGATTAGGAATATTTGTAGAAATTCATAAAAATTTTTTAAAAAAAAGATTCTATATTCTTTCTAGGAAAAAAATTAAATTTTCCACCCCTAGTAATATTATAAACTTTAATATGACTATATTGACGAGATATTATTTCAGATGCATATTCAAAGGCTTTCTCTTGTTGGTTAAGTTTTGGCTTGTTCCACTTTTCTCCTACTTTTCTGTATCCTGTTATAAAGTGATTTTGCGCCTCATCACCTAATAAAAATTCTTTATTAAAATTCTCTTTTGTCTTAAATTCGAAATCCATTCCCACAAATAAAATTTCTTCGTAACCTAAAGATACTGCCAATTGTAGAGCGCTATAGGTTACCGAATAGCCACAAAATATTTTTTTTGATGGGTTTTTTGAAAAAAATTGTTTATTTTTTTTAGGTGTCACGTAGTTGAAGTAATAAACATTTGATTTTTTAATTTTTGTTAATTGCCTATACCAAGCTATTAAACTTACTATTTTTGAATTTTGTGAAATAAATCTCGAAATCTCTTTCAAATTTTGAGAGAGGACTAAGTAGTCTTCACATATATAATAGTTAGGCCGCCATAATGTATCTTGAAAAGCTAGATAGATTTTATTAAAAGCAAAGAAATCCGCATTCTGAATTTTTTCTAAGTCTTCGAGTCTTAATGATGGTCCGTTTCCTACAATTACAGCTCTATTATTTTTTTTTTCTTTTCTTAGAGCGCTTAGTTTGTTTTCAAGCCTTTTAAATTCTCCTATATTGAAAATATACAGAATTATGTTTAGTTGCATCAAAAGAAATCTGAATAGTTCAATTGGATTGGAGATAATTTGTAACAATTTTTTCAAATACATCCGTTTAAATATATTTGAAAAGATTAGCTAAAGTATTTTGGTGAACAATTTCTGTTACAAAATCTAAATTGTTTGCATTATGTGAGCCTAAGATTACATTTTTGAAATTCATTAGTTTTGAACCTTTGCTCAAAGGCTCTTCCTCATATACATCAAGCGCCACAGAACTAATATATTTATCTTTTAAAGCTTGTATTAAATCTTTTTCACAAATTAATTTTCCTCGTGAAACATTTATTATCGAAGATCCTTTTTTCATAAATGAAATAGTATTTTTATTGATTATGTGATGATTAGATTCATTTAAATCACAGGCTAAAATTAAATAGTCTGATTTTTTTAATAAATTTTTAAAAGTTAATCTTTTTGCATATTTAAAACTAGATTTTTTAATTAATGGATCATTGAAAAATATATTTGCCTTCAAATTTTTACATCTGAATCCTATTTCCCTGCCTATTGATCCAAAACCCAATATGCCAATATTTTTATTTACCACTCCGGAAGAAGCGGTTTTTGGCCATTGACCTGAACGAACTAGTCTATCTGTGAGACTTATATTGCGACTTAAATTAAGAAGATAACCAACTGCAACTTCCGCAACTGCATCACTAAAGGCTCCAGGAGAGTTTAATACAGGAATTTTGAACTCTTTTGCTGCACTTAAATCAATGGAATCTATTCCGCTACCCCATTTAGAAATTACCTTTAATTTAGGATAAAACTCTTTCAAAACTCTGTGAGTAATCAAATCATCGCCTGCCAACCAACCATCAATTTTGCCAGCATATGCCAAGGCTTCATCTTCTTTTAAATACTGATTTACTTTAGGAAAAACTGCTTTGTAACCCCTTTTTGAAATTTCCATGGAAAATCTCTTTTTTTCTTTAAGCATCATCAAATTTGATACCAAAATTTTTTTCATATTATTTTGATTAAAGCTTTTGCAATTTTTAAGTCCTGCTCATCCTTTATAACATGTCCTGATAAGCTAGATACTTCAAAGAATCCAATCTTTCCTTGATAGGTTGCACATTTATTTTGTTCTTTTGCTTTCAAAAATTTAGATCTCCTCCATCCAGTCAAACTCCAAGTTATTCTCTGAGTGGCTAAAAGATCTTGAGAATTAGTTTTTTCTAAGAAAGAAAAATTTACTGGTTTGTTCTTGTAGGCAACCTCTATTTTATCTTGAATGTATGAAAGCAAAACATCATAGTCTGTTTTAAAAAAATGGTTAGAAAAATTTTTGACTTCTTTGGTTGTAAGCAATGGAGCAATTGAGTGAACTTGAATTAGGTTTGTGCATTCATTTTTTATCAAAAACTCCTCAACAAACTCTTCACTAGTTGCAGAGTTATCTCCAAGATTCTTCGGTCTAAGATGAAAATCGACTTTATGTTTAATTGCATATTTCTTAAAGATTTCACTCTCAGAATTTACAAAGATCTTATCAAAGCATTTAGCTTGTTTACATTTAACAATTGCTCTTTCAATTAATGTAGTTCCATTTATGATTCTTAGATTTTTTTTCTTTAATCTCTGACTGCCCAGTCTTGCAGGTATCATTGCAACATTCATTTTTTTATTTTACTAGGTTTATGATTTTCTTAGAGTTTTTAAAGTTTCTATTGAATGCGAAGCTCCGCATTGGTATTTTCAATAAATCGTTATTTATATAATTAGGATCTAAACCTGAGAGAGCAAAATATTTTCCTTCGGCTTCAGTTAAAATTAGGTATCCAGCAAAATCGTCCCAAGGCATTGCTTCGTCGTTGATACAAAGGTTCAATCTTCCCTCAGCTACGTAACATAGACTTAAAGCCTGAGATCCTAAATTTCTTACTTTTCCAAGAGAAAATAATTCATTAAATAATTCTGAGTTACTGAGATTCTTTTTTAGAAACCCTGTGCTAATGCTTAGTAAATTTGAATCCGTATCTAGATTTTCAATTTTATTAAAGTTCTTAAAGGCGCCCTTATGTTTAAATGCATGGAAAACTTCTCCATGAATTAAGTCAATTACTAATCCAAAGACAACCGAATTATTCTCAATTTTAGCTATAGAAATAGAAATAAAAGGGAGGTTAGAAATCATGTTGGAAGTACCATCTAAAGGATCTATAAGCCAAAAACTTTCTCCTTGGGCATTATTCCATTTATCTTCTTCCGAAAGAATTTTTTCCTTATCTCCAAAATATTCTTTTATTTCTAATGAAATTATTTCATTGATTGACATATCCAAATTAGTTACAAAATCATTATCTGATTTTTGAGTGATTGATAACTTTTTATTATTTTCCAAAATTTTCATAGACTTTGTTTTTACTGAGTCAATAAAGTTAGTGAAATTATTTTCCATTTTTATTTATAGTGATTTTATTTGATACAGAAAAATTTGAAGATAGTTGAAAATGTTCATCAATAGGCAATTCAATCAATTTGCTAATACCCCCTGAGGAGACCCAGTGTCCTTTTCTTAAACCTAAACTGTATTTTTTTGACTCTAGTAAAATATCGTATAAAACTCCTTCAATTGAAAAAGCAAAATTTTCAGAATCTCCTATCTCCTGGGGTATTCTGTCTATTGTTACTTTTAGTCTTTTTTTAAATATTTCCTCAGATAGTTTAGTCTCACGACCAAGTATGAGAAACCCGCTTGCACAACAATCTGCAATTAAAAAATATAGTCCTGATTCTGGAAAGTTTTTTGAAGAATAAGGAATTTCAATTGCAGGAGCAATCAAATCAAAAAAATCCAGAGCTTTAAAACAAGACTTTTCTAGGTTTATGTTTTCAACATCTTCTGAGAGCCTAAATGCAATCTCCAACTCACCTTGAGGATTTTTCAAGGAATCTGGCAAAAAAATTTCCTTTTTTTTATAAAAAAAATTATTTTTATTAATTGGTCCTAAATAAGAGCTTTCAGTTTTGAAAGCTTGCTGAGTTGATTTAGTTGTCCCTCCAACTTTCCATGCTGAAATAAGTTCTGACTCTTCAGATAATGATTTCTGTATTTCATATGCTTTTAATTTTGTTTTTAAAGATTCTTCTTTAATTTGACTAATTATTTTATTCCTTTCTGAAAAATTCATTTCCCATCAACCCGGTAAACACTTTTGCCAATTATCATGTCTACCAAAGTTGTTATCCATATCATATGAATACCCTCAACTATGTTGTAAGCTTCAGAATCTACCCAAAAGTTTATATTTCCTTTTTTCTTCAGAGAATTATTAGGTTTTTTCCCCGTAAAGGTAATGAAGTCAATATTGTTTTCCTTTGCAAAATCTGCTCCTAATAAAATATTTGGCGACTCTCCACTTACACTAATAAAAAAAACTAAGTCTTCCTGGTTGCCATAAATCTTCAAAGTCTCTTTGATCCAATTTTCATATCCCAAATCATTTGAAATTGCAGTTATGTATGAGGGATCATGAAATGTTGAGGACTTAACTTTAGCTTGTTTTGTAAAATCTAAGGCAGCGTGAGATGAAATTGAGGAACTGGCGCCATTTCCAAAAAAAATTAATTTTCCATCTAATTTCTGTACTTCTAATATTTTATTTTTTGCTTGCTCCAAACTATCAAATAACCAATCTGGATTGATATTTTTTTCATATTCAGAGTAATAATCATTTAAAAATGAAATATAATTTTTCATCTATCCATCCAGATTGCATTTTCATAAACATCATCTATAAGCTTCATTATAGTTTTGGCATCATCAAATCCTGAGTAAGGATATTTAATTCCCTCCTTACAAGCCTTTATGAAAGTGGACATTTCTTTTTTCCAAGAATTGTTCTCATTATACTCAAAAGTAAGATCGTCCTCACTATTGTTTACCTTCCCCCCCCTTTCAGGATGAATTGTCAAGATCTCATCTCCATAATTCCCTGAGCTTGTTCTTAAGCCATTCAATACAATCGATCCCTTTTCTAAAAAAATTTCTAAACTAAATAGATATCGCCATTGAGTAATAGTGCTGTGAAGTGAGGCTGCTAATCCATCCTCTTTACACATTAAGTTTAAAAAAGCATTATCTTCAACGCCTTTAATATTTAAATAATTACTTGAGAGAACAGATTGAACAAAATCAAATCCCCCTGACAGGAAGTTCATAAGGTCAAGGAGATGTATGCCTTGATCAATAAGTATTCCTCCTCCATTAAGTTCTTTATTACACCTCCAGCTAGTTTTGTAAGAGTCATTTACTTCCTTTCCATATCTACCTCTCATCCAAAGAACTTTTCCTAGATTATTTCCATCTATCAGTTCCTTAATCTTGATTACTGAATCGTGCAGCCTATGATTAAATCCATAAGCTAAAACACAATTTAAATTAGTTTTAGATAATAGTTTTTCTATTTCTGATAATTCTGCGAGTGTTCTAGAAGGAGGTTTTTCACAAAAAACATTTTTATTTTTTTTTAATGCTTCGAGGGTATAAATAGGAGCAAATTTTGTTGGGGTACTAATAAGGAGGGCATCAGAAGAATCAATTAATTTGCTTACATCTTCAAAATAGACCAAATCTTGATCAAAATTTATTTTTTTTTGAGGTTCATAGTATCCAGAAAATGTGATCCCATCTGTCGTATCGAGGATTTTCTTTCTCAATAATGCAAACTGTCCGAAACCGATGAATCCTATTTTCATAAAGATAACTTAAAAAATATAAATCCAACCAATGAGCCTA
>MDTG01349035.1_pt1 | contig 14687 bp, 9 predicted proteins | sample 811421 | NCBI WGS metagenome assembly MDTG01 (sample SAMN05326645, study PRJNA326480) | marine metagenome | isolation source: seawater | place: Pacific Ocean: South East | collected 2011
CAGTTCTTTGGATGAAATTAATGAAGCTTTAATTTCACCTCTATTTTTTGAACATAATTTTAAAAAAGCGTCAGTAATTTTTTTAATAAAAAACATTCTTCTTTTTTTAATTAATAATAAAAAAAAGTTCTTTAAATTTTTCGTGAAGTTTAATTTTTCAGATAATATATTAAGTACTTTATTTTGGGTCTCGATAACATGCGTCGGATTTTGAATAAAATTTTTAAGTTCAGGATTGTTTTCAAAAAGAGATTGGAAGTTTTTTACGTCTGCCTCAATTTTTTCTAAATCACTAGACTCTTTACTGACCTCATAAAGCGCGCGCGCGTACCTTGCTGAAGTTTCTGTTGAAAAAGATTTATTTGAACTCATTTTTATTTAGCATGAATTTTAGTGAAATAATGAGCGTTTCGTATCATATGAGAATATGTTGATCAAGTTACCAAATAAATAATTAACTAAAATTTACTGGGTCAACATCAACCGTAAGTTTTATTTTAGACGATATTTTTAAGGAATTTAAGAGATTTGCTATTTTTTTTTGAACTAGAGCTTCGCTATTAAATCTTAATAACAATCTAGACCTAAATTTTTTTTTAATTTTAAGAAAAGGTGAGTCTACTGGGCCTAAAATTTCCATATTATTAATTTTCTTTAATTGTGTTTTAATTTCTTTTGCGCCTTTAATACTCAAATCGTATTGGCTTGAGGAAATTATTATCGCTATCAATCTTACAAAGGGTGGGAGCTTATTTTTTTTTCTCGTAATTAATTCCATTTTTAATAATTGCTCAGATTTATTTTTGATTAATTCATTAAGCGTAGAATTCTCGGGTGTTAGTGTTTGATAGATTATTAGTGATTGCGAGCTAAATCTTCCTGCTCTTCCACTAAGCTGATGATATAATTGAATATTTTTTTCAGTAGTTCGTAAATCATATCCTCTTCCAGAAAAATCTGCATCGATCACAACAATACAATTGAGTTTAGGAAAATTGAAACCCTTTGATATCATTTGAGTTCCAATTAAAATATCTACTTCATTGTTATTAATTTTGTTAAATAAATTTTCAGTTTTTTTTTTATTTTTCGTGTAATCGCTCGAGAAGATTTCTATTTTATTATTAGGAAAAGTTTTTTTAGCTTCCTCAAAGATTTTTTCTACTCCAGGACCGTACATTATGAAATCACATTCACCTTCTTCACTACATTTATTTTTAATTCCTTTTTCTAAAGAGCAATGATGGCAAACAGCTTTATTTTTTATTTGATGAAAAGTTAAGTACATTGAACAATTAGAGCATATTTGTTTCAATCCACATTTTTTACAAATCAAATATGGCGCGTATCCTCTTCTATTGAGAAAAAATAATACTTGTTCTTTTTTTTTTAAAAAACTACTTACAATCTTAATGGATTCTTTGGAAATAAATTTATCTTTTATTTTATTAATATTTAAATTTACAATTTTAGTTTTAGGCAAAGGATAATCGTTAAATCTTTTAAAAATTTTTATATGTCTAAATTTTTTATTTTGAATATTGTTATAAGTTTCTATAGAAGGTATAGAAGTTACTAAATTAATTGGTATCTTTTCAAAATGTGCTCTTGATATAGCCATGTCCCTGGCATTATATATGACGCCTTCATCCTGTTTGTAAGAAATATCATGTTCTTCATCAACAACAATAACGCCTAATTTCTTAAAAGGTAAAAGTAATGCAGACCGTGCCCCGACAACTAATTTTATTTCATGATTTATAATGCCTTTCCAAATTATTCTTTTGTTTTTTGATGATATTTTTGAATGCCATATAGCTGGTTCGAACCCAAAAAAATCTTTAAATCGTAATTTAAATTCATTAGTTAAAAAAATTTCTGGTAATAAAACTAATGCTTGTTTATTTGTATCAATAATTTTTTTTATTCTTTCAAAGTAAACTATTGTTTTTCCTGAACCTGTTGTTCCTTGTAATACTGATACATCAAATTTATTATTCACTGAGTTTAAGTAATTAAGTGCTTTTTTTTGTTCAGTGTTAAGGTTATATTTTTTTACTCGGCTTTTCATTGTATCAAAGCTTGGATCAATTTTTTTTGTAAAATTATCCTTGTTTCCAATAGCCATCTTTAAAGCTAATCCTAGTGGAACTATATTGTATGATGAAAACCATGTTATAAAATCTACTAAATTTTCATTCAATGAATAATTTTTGATTTTTTTATTTATATTTTTTATAATTATATTCTTCTTAAGTTCTGTATTTTTATTTTTCCAAACAACACCTATTTCTTTATTTTTACCAAAAGGAACCTCTACTAGATCTCCAGTTTTAAGAGATATATTGTTAGAGTTATACGTGAATGCAAAATTAAATACCTTTGGTAGTAGCACTTCTACTTTCATGTATTAATAGTAGATGAATTTTTTTTATTTAAAAATGAATTGCCCTTTTATCAACAGCTAAAGCTGCTTCTTTAATTGCCTCTGTGTGTGTAGGGTGAGCATGGCAAGTTCTTGCTATGTCTTCGGCGCTCGCGCCAAATTCTATAGCCAAAGCCATTTCTGCAATCATATCACCACAGTGGGGGCCGATAATGTGGACTCCTAGAACTTTGTCTGTTTTAGAATCTGCTAATATTTTTACAAATCCGTCTGTTTCATTGTTCACCTTAGCTCTTGAATTAGCTAAAAATGGAAATTTTCCTATTTTATAAGATTTACTTTCATTCTTCAGTTGTTCTTCGGTTTTACCAACTGTTGCAACCTCGGGTGAGGTATAAATTACTCCAGGAATGACTTCATAGTTAACATGTCCTGATTGACCTGCTAAAATTTCTGCAACAGCTATTCCTTCTTCTTCGGCTTTGTGAGCCAACATTGGGCCCTTTATAACATCTCCAATGGCATAAATATTTTCTACAGAAGTCTGAAGTTTATTATTAACTTCAATTCGACCTTTATTGTCTAATTTGACACCGACCTTTAATAAATTTAACCCTTCTGTGTAGGGTTTTCTGCCGACCGCAACTAAAACTTTATCTACTTCAATTTTTTCATCTTTTGAATTTTTTATGTCTGTATAATTAATAGTTAAAGTATCTCCTTTTCTGCTTACGGTATTAACTTTAGATCCCATTTTAAACTTTATTCCCTGTTTAGTTAATATTTTTTGAAATTCATTAGAAATCTCTCTGTCCATTCCTGGCGTAATGAAATCTAAATATTCTATAACTGTTACATCTGAGCCTAATCTTGACCATACTGAGCCCATCTCTAGACCTATATATCCTCCGCCTATTACTGCTAGCTTGTTTGGTACTTTATCAAAAGATAAAGCTCCAGTTGAAGAAACTACATTTTTTTCATCTATTTCTATGCCAGGTAATGAGGCAACTTCTGATCCAGTCGCTATAACTATGTTCTTAGTCCTAATATTGGTTCTTTTATTATCGCTTCCATAAACAACTACATCATTTTTTGAAAAAACAACTCCTTTACCTTTAAAGTAAGAAACTTTATTTTTCTTGAATAAAAATTCAACACCTTTTGTCAAAACTTGGATGGATTTATTTTTGTTTGACATCATTTTTTCTATATTAAGCTTGATGCCATCTATTTCTATTCCTTGTTGATTAAAATCTTTTTTGGCTTTGTGATAATTTTCAGATAAATTCAATAAACTTTTTGATGGTATGCAACCAACATTAAGACAAGTTCCCCCAAGAGCACCTCTGGACTCGATGCAAGCTGTTTTAAGACCAAGCTGGGCAGCTCTTATTGCACATACATAGCCCCCAGGTCCACCACCTACTACGATTAGATCAAAATTATCTTCCATAATTAAATATTTAAGAAAAGTCTTTGTGGTTGTTCTAATGATTCTTTTACTATTTTTAAAAAAGAAACTGCCTCTTTGCCATCTATAATTCTGTGATCATAAGATAAGGCAAGGTACATTATTGGTCTTACCTCAACTTTACCATCTACAACGATTGGTCTTTGCACAATATTATGCATTCCTAAAACAGCTGATTGAGGGGGATTCAATATTGGTGTTGATAGCATTGAACCGTAAATTCCGCCATTTGTAATTGTAAAAGTTCCTCCTTGTAAATCTTCAATAGTAATTTTTCCGTCTTTTGCTTTTTGACCGAGACCACTTATATTTTTCTCTATATCAGCAAATGACATTTCATCTGTCTCTCGTAATACAGGAACTACTAATCCTCTATCAGTTCCAACAGCAATGCTTATGTTATAATAATTTTTATAAACAATTTCTTCTCCTTGAATTTCTGCATTAATTGCTGGATAGTTTTTCAATCCTATAACACATGCCTTAACAAAAAAAGACATAAAGCCAAGTTTTACTCCATAATTATTTAGAAACTCTTCCTTATGTTGATTTCTCATAGTTATTACTTCGCTCATATCAACTTCATTAAAAGTTGTAAGCATTGCGGCATTTTCTTGAGCTTCTTTTAATCTTTTTGCTATTGTAAGTCGGAGTCTGGTCATTTTCACTCTTTCCTCTGGACCAAATTTAATTTTTCTTTCAGCTGGCTCTGGCTGTGATCCCATTAAACTCATGACATCTTCTTTTAAAATTATACCATTTTTTCCTGTCCCTCTCACACTGCTTAAGTCAACTTTACTATCATGAGCCATTTTTCTTGCTGCAGGTGAAGCTTGCGACTCTTCTTTTTGTAATATTTTTTCATCATGCACTTGTTCCAAAATCAATGGTTCTTCCTCTAGTATTAATGTTGGAGCCTCTTGCTTAATTTTTTTTACCCTTTTTTTAGATTTAAAAACTTTTTCTTCATCAAAAATTTTTGGTTCTTTTGTTTCATTTTTTTTATTTGGAGGAGAATAATCATTCACTTCTTTAACAGGATTAATTGATTTTACTAAAGAGCCATTAACAGTTCCTAATAAAGCACCAACATTTACTGTTTCACCCTCTTTCACAACAATACTTCCAAGCACCCCACTTGATGGAGAAGGCACTTCAACATTCACCTTATCGGTTTCTAGTTCTACAAGTGGTTCGTCAGCAGAAACTTCTTCACCTTGAGACTTAAGCCATTTTGAAACCGTAGCCTCTGTTACGGACTCTCCTAATGTAGGTACTGTAATTTTTTCTGACATTTAATCTGCAAGTATGTTTTCTAATATTTCTTTTTGTTGTGCAAGATGTTTGTTTAGATTTCCAGTCGCAGTAGAGGAAGAGGCTTTTCTACCCACATATTTTACTGAAATATCAGTAGAATTAATCATTTCAAGGGTTCTATCAATATAATTTCTTACTGTATTCCATGCTCCCATATTTTTAGGTTCTTCTTGGCACCAGACAAAGTTAGCCTTTTTATATCTTTTTAAAATATTTGCTAAAGTTTTTACTGGAAACGGATAAAGTTGCTCGATTCGAATAAACGTTACGCTATCATTTTTTAATTTTTCCCTAGCTTCTATTAAGTCATAATAAATCTTACCTGAACACATCACTACTTTTTTAATTTTACTATCTTTCTTTTTAAGTTCTAGTAAGTTTTTAATTTTTGAAAATGAATCATCTTCTAGTACTCTGTGAAATGTACTTTTAATTAAAAATTCTGAGATATTTGAAGTACATTTTTTGTGTCTCAATAAAGATTTTGGAGTCATTATTATTAATGGTTTTCTAAATTCTCTTCTCATTTGGCGTCTTAAAACATGAAAATAATTTGAAGGTGTTGTACAATTAACAACTTGGATGTTCTCGCCTGCACATAGTTGCAGAAATCTCTCTAATCTTGCTGATGAATGTTCTGGTCCTTGACCCTCGTAACCATGTGGTAGCAACATAACTAGCCCACTAGCTCTTCCCCATTTCGCTTCACCAGATGAAATAAATTGATCTATAATAATTTGCGCACCATTTGCAAAATCCCCAAACTGAGCTTCCCATAAAACCAATGTTTCGGGTTCAGAAATAGAATATCCAAACTCAAACCCTAAAACCGCAAACTCAGATAACAAACTGTCTATAATTTCAAAATTTTTTTGTCCTTTGGAAATATTATTTAGAGGAATATATCTTTCGTGACTATCTTGATTTCTCAAGACTGCATGTCTCTGGCTAAAGGTTCCTCTACCTGAGTCTTGGCCTGATAATCTGACTGAAAAACCTTCCTCTAGTAAAGTGCCAAATGCTAAGCTTTCAGCTGTAGACCAATCAATTTTTTTACCGTCCTCAATAGCTTTTAATCTTAAATCAAATATTTTTTTTAAGGTTTTATGAATATTAAAATTTGCAGGTACTTTTGCAATTTTTTTTCCAATTTCTATCAAGAGTTTTTTTTCAACTCCGCTAGCACCTCTTCTATCCTTTCCTAACCCTGGTTTAAATCTAGACCAAGCTCCATCAAACCATTTCAATTCAGATTTATAACTTTTTGATGACATAAATTCTTTCTCTAAAAAGATTTTAAAATTTGTTTTTTCTTTTTGTAACTCAACTTCTGATGTCAAGCCCTCTTGACTTAATTTTTTTCCATAAATTGAAAGAGTAGAAGGATGAGTTTTAATTTTTTTATACATTATTGGTTGAGTAAATGATGGTTCGTCTCCTTCATTATGACCGAATCTTCTATAACAAACTATATCTATAACTACGTCTCTATTAAATTTTTGTCTATATTCTGTTGCTATTTTAGCACAATGAACGACTGCTTCTGGGTCGTCTCCATTAACATGAAAAATTGGCGCTTGGGCAATTTTTGCTACATCAGAAGGATAAGGAGATGATCGAGCGAACCTAGGGGCAGTTGTAAAGCCTATTTGATTATTTACAATTATATGAATGGTTCCTCCTGTATTATGCCCTGGCAGTCCTGACATAGCAAAACATTCTGCAACAATGCCTTGCCCAGCAAAAGCTGCATCTCCATGCATTAAAACTGGAATAACTTTTTTTCTACCTTTATCTTTATGAAAAAATTGTTTCGCTCTTACTTGACCTAGTACGACAGGATTTACCGCTTCTAGATGCGATGGGTTATCAGTCAAACTTATATGAACAGAATTTCCATCAAATTCTCTATTTGAGGATGCTCCAAGGTGATATTTTACATCTCCCTCAAAACTTTTGTTTGCACTTACCGACTTGCCAAAAAATTCGCTAAAAATGGCTTTAAATGGTTTGCCCATTACATTAGCTAAAACATTCAATCTACCTCGATGAGGCATTCCTATTTTAATTTCTTTTGCTCCTAAATTTCCTCCTTTTTTAATAATTTGTTCTAATGCTGGAATCAACGACTCACCACCGTCTAAACCAAATCTTTTAGTTCCAACAAACTTAACATGAAGATATTTTTCAAAACCTTCTGCTTGGATTATTTTATTCAAAATGGCTTTTTTTCCATTCTTTGTAAAAGAAATTTTTTTTTCTGGTCCCTCTATTCTATCTCTAATCCATGATTTCTCTTGGGGATCACCCATATGCATAAATTCATATCCTATATTTGAAGAATAAGTTTTTCTCAGAATTTCTAAAATTTGATATAAATCTGCATATTGTAATCCTAGAACGCCATCTAAAAATATTTTTCTATTATAATCTTTTTGTTCAAAACCATATGTTTCTGGTTTTAATTCTAAATGTTCTTCTTTTTTTTGAATTGAAAGCGGGTCTAAATTAGCTACTAGGTGGCCTCTTATTCTATAAGCTCTAATCAACATAATAGCTCTAACAGAGTCTTTTGAGGCTTGTTTAATTGTGTCTGAGCTTACATCTGTGTTTATTTTTTCATCTCTTTTTAAATTTTTTGGTATTTTTATACCTTTAAACTTTTTATTTGGAGACCAACTTGGTCCTTTTACGTTATCGTAAATAAGTTTTTCATTATCATTTAGCCCATCAAAAAAAGATTTCCAACTTTCTGGTAGCGAATTTGGATCTGCAATATAATCCGCGTAAAATTCGTTAATAAATTCTGAATTTGAACCAGCTAAAAAAGAGGTTTTTTTATAGGTTGTATTATTATCTGATGAAGACATTAGAAAATTTTAACATAAATTAATAAAAATCAATCATTAAGTTTTTGAAAAAGGGTTTTGCCTATATCAGCGGGTGATTTAGATATGGTAATTCCTGCTGATTTCATTGCTTCTATTTTATCTTCCGCCCCTCCTTTGCCACCTGAAATGATTGCCCCTGCGTGACCCATTCTTCTTCCAGGTGGTGCTGTTAGTCCAGCTATAAAACCGACCATGGGTTTCTTAATTTTTTCCCTTTTAAGAAACTCTGCAGCTTCTTCTTCTGCTGAACCTCCAATTTCACCTATCATTACAATAGACTTTGTTTCGTTATCTTTTAAAAAAAGTTCTAAACAATCAATAAAATTGGTTCCATTTATTGGATCTCCACCTATTCCAATGCATGTTGATTGACCCATTTCATTAGCAGATGTTTGAGCCACAGCCTCATAAGTCAAAGTTCCAGACCTAGATACTATACCGACTGTTCCTTTTTTATGAATATTGCCGGGCATAATTCCTATCTTACATTCGTCCGGTGTTATAATGCCCGGGCAGTTAGGTCCAATTAATCTTGAATTGCTTCCTTTCAGAAATTTTTTTACTTTTAACATGTCTAAAACTGGTATCCCTTCCGTAATACATACTATTAATTCAATCTTTGCCTCTATGGCTTCCTCTATAGCTGCACCAGCAAACTTAGGCGGCACATAAATCATCGTTGCATTTGTTGAGGTTTGGTCTTTTGCCTCTTGCACAGTATTAAAAACTGGTAAACCTAAATGTTTTTGACCACCTTTTTTTGGTGTAACTCCCCCAACTAAATTTGTTCCATAATTTAAAGCTTGCTGAGAATGAAAAGTTCCATGGGTACCAGTAAAACCTTGGCAAATTACTTTTGTATCTTTATTTACAAGCACAGACATTTATTTGATTGCCTCAACAATTGTTTTTGCTGCATCATTTAAGTCTGAGGCAGATAATATTTTTAAGTTTGATTTATTTAAAATTTCTTTTCCTTCTTTAAAATTAGTGCCTGCGAGCCTTACAACTAAAGGAACTGATAAGTTAATTTCTTGTGCAGCCTCAACAACTCCTTGGGCAAGAACATCACATCTCATTATTCCACCAAATATATTTATTAAAATTCCTTTTACATTTTTGTCTGATAAAATTAATTTAAATGCAGAAGAGACTTTCTCCTTTGTGGCTCCACCACCAACATCTAAAAAATTTGCAGGCTCTTTACCATAGAGCTTAATAATATCCATAGTTGCCATTGCAAGACCTGCTCCATTCACCATACAGCCTATCGACCCATTAAGTTTTATATATGCAAGATCGTGCTTACTGGCCTCTATTTCTGTTGGATCTTCCTCATTTAAATCTCTGAGTTTTAATATTTCAGGCCTTCTAAAAATGGCATTATCGTCAAAATTCATTTTTGCATCTAGACAAATGATCTTGTTATCCTTGGTTATGATTAATGGATTAATTTCGATTAAGCTCGCATCTTTTTCTAAAATGATTTTATAAAGAGACTTAACTAATTTTGTAGCAACTATTTTTTGATCATTATTAAAATTAAATATCGAAATTATATTTTCAATTTCTTTGTGATTTGGACCTTCACTTTTAAATTCAATTTTATTTGTAATAATTTTTTTAGGAGTTTCGACAGCAACTTTTTCAATATCCATACCACCTTCTTTGCTGCTAATATAAGTAATTTTTGATGACTCTCTGTCAATTAAACAAGATAAGTAAAATTCTTTGGAAATGTCCGAAGCCTCTTCAACATAAAGTCTTTTAACCTCTTTTCCTTCTGGACCAGTTTGATGAGTTATTAATACCTTTCCCATCATCTTTTTTGCTTCAATTTCTAATTCAGCAATACTTTTTAGCAATTTAACACCTCCAGCTTTACCTCTACCTCCAGCATGAATTTGGGCTTTGAGAACAAATTCTTTACTTTTCAATTTTTTGATTTTTTCTCTAATTTCATCAACTGACATTATAATTACACCATTAGATACTGGTGCACCGAATTCTCTTAAGATTTCTTTAGCTTGGTATTCATGGATATTCATAAAAGTAAATTAGTTATATATTTTTTTATCAATTTTTCCATAAAAAAAATTTGTACATGTTTTGTTAGTTTCATACTTTATAATTTTATAATCCAAAATTTGCTTGGTTAAACATTTGGGATTAATATAATTTATGAGATTGTCTTCTTTAATATCTGGAAGAATATAAATGGATTTAATTTGTTTTTTTACTAAAAAAGAAACTATAAAATTTTTAAAATTTTCAAAATAATAATTTCCTTTAACTGGAAAAGCTGAATTATCACCTGGATACCACCTAGAATATCCACTTATATTATCATTAAGTAAAACTGAAAAAAATGAATAATTGGTTAAAACAATTTTTTTTTCTTGGTCTCTTTTTAAAATATTTTTAAAATAATTTAATAATTCTACCTCTAATTCCAAATCTTTTTTACTAGCAGTCGATGGTGTTATCCATTTGAGTCCTGAAAATTTTTCACTTATTTTTTCAGACTTAATAGCATCTGTAAATTTAACATCATTTAGCTCATGAAACTTCCTATCAACATTGAATCTATAATGATATTTTATCGTAACACCTATGCAAAATATTACTAAGATTAAACCAAAATATTTTTTCAGATCTTTTGTTTGACCAATTAGTTGAATATGAGCAAAACCTAAAAATAAAGGAATTAAGAAAAAAATAAATATTTGATTTTTAGTTACTATTATATGCTGCGCTAGAGATAGAAATAGCAATATACATATTAAAAATATTTTGAAGTTTATATCTTTATAAAAATTCTGATTTTTTTTTAATTTTTTAATTGTAAGATAACTTAATAAGAATAAAGAAATATATATAAACTTAAAATTTAAAAAGACATTCTTAAAATCAAAATTTATTTTTTCGTACCTTTCGGCACCAATAGTACTGGGGTAAAATAAATATTGAATTAAAAAATTTTGAATTTCTATTGAGTTTAAATTATAAAAAAAAATTACAAGAAAAGATATTAATAAAGATGATGAAGAAAGTAATACAATAATCTTAAAAAAACTTTTTCTAGATTGTTGTGCTAAATGAATAACTGTTACTAAAATTATACTTAAAAATATGTATGAAGCTGGCACTTGTTTACTTAAAAAGGCAAACAATAATATGATTGGCACCAAGAACCATAAATAAGATTTATTTGTTTTCATTGCCCATATAAAAAATATTAGGGCTATGATTGATAAAAATGTAGAGTGATGGTCAACAAAAGGTGTCCCACTTGATGGATAGGCTAAAATTGCAAAACATATTGAATAAAAAAAACTTAATTTTTCATTTAACCCAAAACTATTAAAGAAAATAAAAATTATTAAAGATACTAATCCATTTATTAAAGAGGCATTCAATAAATACGTTTGCCAACTTACTCCTAAAAGAAAAAATATAAAGCTTTGAAAATAATCTACAAATACACCGGATACAATCCAATAATCCTTAAATGGATGTTCTCCATTTAGTATCCTATAACCTGAGTCAAAATGGCTAAAGCTATCAATAGGAAAAACACCTCTATTTCCAGTATACTGACATATAATAACAGCAAATAAAAAAAGGATGATCGCAAGATAATTTTTTAAAGATAAATTTTTTAAAAATATCATCAATAATATATTAAACTAATAATAGTAATTAAGATAACGATGAGTCAATTTTTTTAGCTACATCAAATAGCTCTTTTACAGCCTTAATTGATTTTTCAAAATTCAATTTTTCTTCCTCTGTTAAATCTATTTCTATTATGCTTTCAACTCCATTTGATCCAATTACAACAGGAACGCCAGCATAAATATCTTTTGCTTCATATTCGCCATTTAAATAAACTGCACAAGGAAGCTTTTTTTTTAAATCCTTAAGATAACTTTCTGCCATTTCTACCCCTGAAGCTGCTGGTGCATAAAAAGCTGACCCTTTTTCTAAATATTTAACGATTTCAGCGCCGCCTTTTTTTGTCCTATCTACAATTTGATCTAATTTTTCTTTTGTTATTTTTCCTTTTTTAATTAAATCATTTAATTTTTTTCCTTCAACTTCAGTAGCTCCTAACATTGCAACCATGCTATCGCCGTGACCTCCTAGAACAAACGATTTAATTTTGTTAACTGGCACCTTTAACTCTTGAGATAAGAAATAAATAAATCTAGAAGAATCCAAAATTCCTGCCATACCTACAATTTTATTTTTTGGTAAACCAGAATATTTTTGTAATGCCATTACTATTACATCTAATGGATTAGTAATACATATTACAAAAGCGTTAGGAGATGTTTTTTTAATTCCTTCTGCAACTTGCTTGATAATTTTAAGGTTAATGCCAAGCAAATCATCTCTTGTCATTCCTGGTTTTCTAGGCACGCCCGCTGTAATTATAATTACATCAGAATTTTTAGTATCTTCATAATTATCTGTTCCTGACAAATTAATATTAAATCCATCAACTGGTGATGATTGAGCTATGTCAAGAGCTTTACCTTTTGCAATTCCAGCTGCTACATCAAAAAGTACAACGTCACCTAGCTCTTTCAAAGCAATTAAATGCGCTAACGTTCCTCCAATTTGACCAGCTCCTATTAAAGTAATTTTTTTTCTCACATATCTCCTTTTTATTTCATTGTTGGCATCACAAACTCTGGGTCGGATCTTGATCCTGAAGGCCATCTTGATGTCATTGTTTTTAATTTAGTATAAAATCTAACTCCCTCTGGACCATGCATATGTTGATCCCCAAATAAAGACCTTTTCCATCCACCAAAACTATGGAAAGCCATTGGTACAGGGATTGGTATGTTGATACCAATCATTCCTATTTTAGCTTTGCTAGAAAATGTTCTTCCTGAGTCTCCATCTCTTGTAAATATGCTCGCACCATTACCAAATTCATGATCATTAACTAACTTTAGAGCTTCATCAAAATTTTTTACTCTAACTACAGATAAAACTGGTCCAAAGATTTCTTCTTTATAAATTTTCATATCTTTAGTTACGTAGTCAAATAAACAACCTCCTATGTAATAACCGCTTTCATAGCCCTGTAATTTTAAATTTCTTCCATCTACAATTAATTTGGCTCCTTCTTTCTCTCCTGTATCAACATAACTTTTGACTTTTTCTAGGTGATCTTTAGTTACAAGCGGACCCATTTCAGATTTTTTATCCATTCCTGGACCAACTTTTAAAGCTTCAACTTTTTTTGCTAATGAATTGACTAATTTATCGCCTATGCTTCCGACTGCTACTGCAACAGATTGAGCCATACATCTTTCACCTGCTGAACCATAAGCGGCTCCCATCAAACCGTTAACTGCTTGATCTAAATCACAATCAGGCATAACTACACAATGATTTTTAGCCCCACCTAAAGCTTGAACTCTTTTTTCATTTTTAGCACAGTTTTCATAAATATATTTTGCAATTGGTGTTGATCCGACAAAACTCATTGCAACAACATCTTTGTTGTTGATTAAAGCATCTACTGTTTCTTTATCTCCATTAACAACATTAAAAACACCGTCTGGCAGACCTGCTTCTTTTAATAATTCTGCTAACCTCATTGCACATGAAGGATCTTTTTCGGACGGTTTTAAAACAAATGTATTTCCACAAGCTATTGCCATTGGAAACATCCACATCGGTACCATAGCCGGAAAATTAAAAGGTGTAATCCCAGCGCAAACTCCAAGTGGTTGTCTTATAGACCAACTGTCAACATCGGTTCCAACATTTTCTGTAAATTCTCCTTTTAGCATTTGTGGAATTCCACATGCGTATTCAACGACTTCTAAACCTCGTGTTAATGAACCCTTAGCATCCTCATATACTTTTCCATGTTCAGCTACTATTATTTTTGTAAGTTCATCTGAATATTTTTCAATTAATTCTTTAAATTTAAACATCACTCTAGCTCTTTGAAGAGGTGGTTTGTTTGACCAAGAATCAAATGCTTTTTTTGCATTTGCAACTACTTCATTAACATCTTTTGTAGTAGCTAATTTAACTTCTGACTCTTGTTCGCCAGTAGCTGGATTAAAAATTTTACCTTTTTTTTTAGACTCACCGCTAAAAGACTTTCCATTAACAAAATGCTCAATAGTTTTCATGATGTAATTGATTAAATAAGGTTTTAGCTTGTTGCAAGCATTTTCTTAATAGAACCAATGGCTTTTGCGGGATTTAATCCTTTTGGACAAGAATTAGTGCAATTCATAATGGTGTGGCACCTATATAATTTTAATTCGTCTGCAACTTTTTTTAATCTCTCTTTTTTATCGCCATCTCTACTATCATTGATCCAACGGTAAGCTTGTAGGAGAACTGCTGGGCCTAAATATTTGTCACCATTCCACCAGTAGCTTGGGCATGAAGTTGAACAACAGGCACATAAAATACATTCGTAGTACCCATCTAATTTTTCTCTATCTTTTTGGGTCTGTCTTAATTCTGTTTTTTCTTCACCAGTTTGTTCTGTTGTAAGCCATGGCTTAATCGACTCATATTGTTTGTAAAGTGTTGTTAAATCACCAATTAAATCTTTAATAACTTTTAAGTGGGG
>MDTG01049543.1_pt1 | contig 14686 bp, 15 predicted proteins | sample 811421 | NCBI WGS metagenome assembly MDTG01 (sample SAMN05326645, study PRJNA326480) | marine metagenome | isolation source: seawater | place: Pacific Ocean: South East | collected 2011
ACCTTTACCATAACTATTTTCACCCAGAATTATTGCTCTTTTATGATCTTTTAATGCCCCAGCAACAATTTCTGATGCTGATGCTGATCCATAATTAATTAATACTATTAAGGTTTTACCATTTGTTAAATCGCCTTTTTTTGCGAACCATTTTCTATTTTCAGAAGGGGTTCTACTTTTTGTTGATACTATTTCTCCATTATTTAAAAAGAAATCTGAAATTCTTATTGCTTGTGATAATAGACCTCCAGGGTTATTTCTTAAGTCTAGTATATAAGCTTTAACTTCCTCATTCTGCTCCAAATTTTTTATCTTTTTTTCAATTTGTTCACCACTATTTTCATTAAATGAAGTAAGCCTTATGTATCCAATATTATTTTTTAATAGATCGGACTTAACAGATTGTATTTCAATAATTTCTCTAACAATGTTAAATGTAAGTGCCTTTTTTTCACCTATTCTTCTTACCGTTAATTCAATGCTAGAACCAACAGGCCCTCTCATAAGGTCAACAGCCTCACTTAAAGATTTACCTTGTACTTGAGTATCTTCAATTTTTACAATGAAGTCTCCTGCTTTTATACCAGCTTTTGATGCAGGTGTATCATCAATTGGGGAAATAACTTTTACCACTCCAGACTCCATACTTACCTCAATTCCTAGCCCTCCGAATTCTCCACTAGTCTCAGTTTGCATTTCGTTAAAAATTTCAGGTGACATATAGGCAGAATAGGGATCAAGAGATTGAAGTAATCCATTAATAGCAGCATCCATACTTTCAGATTGATTAATTTCATCAACATATTCGTCATTAATTTTTTCTAATACCTCTCCAAATAAATCAATTTTTTTATAAATATTATTTTCAGTTGAAAATGAAATATTGGATAAGAAAAAAATGTTATATAAAAAAAATGCTAATAAAAATTTATTTTTCATATAATAATTTTTTCTTTTGGTATAAGTTCTGACCAAATTTTTTCTAATTCATAAAATTTCCTTTTTTCAGGATGAAAGATATGAACTATAAGGTCAATGCCATCTACAAGCTTCCATTCTTTACTTTCTTTACCTTCAATTTTAGAGTCTCTAAGTCCACTATCCTTAAATTTCTCTAAAACTTGTTCGGACAAAGATTGTATATGTCTAGAGGAATTTCCACTTGCAATAATCATAAAATCTGCCATTGAGCTTTTATCCTTTAAATCAATACAAATGATATTATGAGCTTTATTTGAATCTAGAGTTTTAATTATACTGTTTTTAAGGTCTGAATTTTTATCCATTAATTAATTTTAGACTATCAAATTTTTCTCAATTGAGAAGATGAAATGTTGACTTTATTAAATTCAACAAAAGTAATTAATTTTTCTCTTCGTCTCCTATATGTCTTTGAATTTAAGGATTTTTTCTTATAACCATGACGATCGAAAATTAAGATATTTGACTTTTTTAAAATAAGTTTCCATTTATACCATTTATGAAAATTAATTAAATTGTCTGCTCCCATTAAAAAAAATAACTCAATCTTTTTATTTTTACTTAAATAATTTATCAAATCAGCTGTTTTATTAGAGTTAACAATATTCTCAAAATATCTTACTTTAATGTATTTATTTTTACCTATAATCTTTTTACAAAAAATTATTCTTTTTTTTAAATTATTAAAACTTTTTTTTTTAAAAGGATTTTGTTTGGTAATTGCCCATATTATTAATTTTAAATTAAATCTTTTTAAAGCTTCTTTTGATATAGCTAAATGTCCTTTATGAGCTGGGTCAAAAGATCCTCCTAATATTCCAATCTTAATTTTTTTTGAATTATTCTCTGATTTTACCATCACTGTAAATTTGATATTTATATGTAACTAGCTGGTTTAAACCAACTGGTCCCCTAGGAGGAAGATTATTTGTTGAGATACCAACTTCACCACCAAAACCAAACTCACCACCATCTGCAAATTGGGTCGAGGTATTGTGCATTACAATTGAACTTTTTATTTTTTTTAAAAACTTTTGAGCTGAATTTCTATTTTTAGTAATTATAGCATCTGTATGCATTGTTCCATATTTATTTATATGTTTTATTGCTTCATCAATATTTTTTACAGATTTAACTGAAACTATAGGGGCCAAATATTCTTTTGACCAATCACTTTCTTTTGCAGATTTAATTTTTTTTTTATAAAATTTTTTAATTTGATGATCTCCGACTATTTTACATCCATTATTTTCAAGATTCTGTAGTAATGAATCGCAAAATTTTTTAAGTAAATTTTGGTGAATCAAAATAGTCTCTGTTGCTCCACATATAGCAGTATTTCTCAATTTTGCATTTAATGTAATCTTTTTTGACATTTGTAAATCAGCATGCTTGTCTATATAGGTATGACACACGCCCTCCAAATGACCAATAACTGGTATTTTAGATAAGTCTTGTACTTTTTTAACTAAACTTTTGCCACCTCTAGGAATAATTACATCGATAAATTTGATCATTTTAGTTAATAAAAAATCTACTACTTTTCTATTTCTATATTCAATGAACTGAACGTAGTTTTTATCAATTTTATTTATTCGAAGGGCTTTTCTAAATAAGTTAGAAAAAATTTTGTTTGAATAATATGCTTCAGAACCACCCTTTAAAATAACAGGATTGCCTGACTTGAAACAAAGTGATGCAACATCTGAGGTTACATTAGGTCTACTCTCATAAATAATTGCAACTATTCCTAAAGGGGCCGTAACTTTAGATATACTTAAACCATTAGGTCTTTTCCATTTTTCCAAAATTTGATTTACAGGGTCTTTTAATTTTATAATTGCCTTTATAGAATTAACAATTTGTAGGATTTTTTTTTTATCTATTTCAAGTCTTTTAATTAAATTTTGCTTAAGTTTAATTCTGTTAGCTTTTTTAATATCTTTTTTATTTTCTCTAATAATATTTAGTTGGTTTTTATATATTAAGTTTTGGTAATCTTTGAGTACTTGATTTTTTTTTTTTGAGTCTATTGAATTATTTGATGCTTTTTTTGCTTTTTTACCCAATTTAAATAAATATTTTTTCATTAAATTTTTACCAAATCATCTTTATGTACAACCTCTGATTTTGCAGTATATCCTAATAATCTTTTAATTTCTCTGGAATGATGACCTAAAATTTTTTCTACTTCTTTAGATGAAAATGAACATAAACCTCTTGCAAATTCTTTATGTTTTTTGTCGAGAATTTTTATATGATCACCTTTTTCGAATTTACCATTTACTTTCTTAATCCCTGCAGCTAATAAGCTTTTTCCGATCTTTAAAGCTTTTTTTGCCCCTTCATCAATGATTAACTCACCTTTGGGTGATATGGAGCTTATAATCCATTTTTTTCTGGCATCCAATTTTGAGATCTTTGATAAAAATATTGTACAATTCTTTTTTACAACAATTTTTTGAATAGGATTAGAATGTAAACCATTAGCTATAATCATATTACATCCTGATAGCTGACAAATTTTTGCTGCTTCTATTTTTGTATTCATTCCTCCACTACCTAATTCGTTATTTCCTTTGAGATTAATATCTTTTAAATCTTCATTTAAATTTTCCACTTTTTTAATTAATTTGGCATCCTTGAAGTGTTTAGGATTTTTTGTAAATAAACCATCAACATCAGAAAGTAGTATTAATGTATCTGCATTAGTTATTTGAGCCACACGGGAAGCAAGTCTATCATTATCACCGTATTTAATTTCACTTGTAGCTATAGTATCATTTTCATTTACAACAGGAACAAAATTAAGTTCAAATAAATTTTCAAATGTCCTTTTAGCATTAAGCGATCTTCTCCGTTCTTCCGTATCTTCCAAGGTGAGCAAAACTTGAGAAATATTTAATTTATATTTTGAAAAAGTATTTGAAAATAAATTCATTAATTCAATTTGACCAATAGAGGCTATGGCTTGGCTTTTGTCCAGTTTAAGATTTTTTTTGTTATATTTTATTTTTATACAACCTAATGCAATTGCACCAGAACTAACTATTATGATCTTTTTATTTTGCATTTTCAGTTTAAGAATATCTTTAGCAAAACTTAACAACCACTTTTTTCTTATCTTTTTGTTTTTATTTACTAATAAAGATGATCCTACTTTGATTACGATTATTTTCGAACTTTTAAGAGACATATGAAATTAATTTTGCTTTAATTTTGGAAATAGATTTTTTTTCTAATGTAGATAGTAATAGAATTTTTTTATTTATTTTTTTTGAAAACTTGTCTGATATTTTTTTTACTAATTTAATATCAATTAAATCAGTCTTATTCAAAACTATAAGTTCTTTTTTTTTCAATAGATCAGGACTATAATTTTTGAGTTCATTTTTAACCTGTTTATAAGCTTTTGTTAAATTGTTATTAGTTATATCTATTAGATGAAGAAGAGTTTTGCATCTCTCGATATGCTTTAAAAATTGAATACCTAAACCAGTGCCATCATGAGCCCCCTCTATTAAACCAGGAATATCTGCAACTGTTATTTCTTTATCATCGTAAGAAGCCACTCCAAGATTAGGGTTTAAAGTCGTAAATTGATAATTTGCAATTTTTGGATTCGCATTTGTAATTGATGCCAACAAACTTGATTTCCCAGCATTGGGCAATCCTATAATTCCAACATCAGCAATTGTTTTTAATTGTAACCAAATTGTAAATTTTTCTCCCAAGGTTCCTTTTGTAAATTTTCTAGGTGATCTATTTGTAGAACTTTTGAAACGAGTGTTACCCAAACCTCCTTTTCCTCCTGATGCTACAATAAATTTATCTCCCGACTTTATGAAATCATAAATTAATGTTTTATTATCTTCCTCAAAAACTTGTGTACCTAATGGAACTTTAAGAACTAGATCCTTTCCACTTCTTCCAGTACGTTTTTGCCCCATTCCATTTTCACCTCTTTCAGCTTTATGGTGTTGTTGATATCGAAAGTCTATTAGAGTGTTTAAATTTTTTTCAGCCTTTAATATTACAGAACCACCCATTCCTCCATCACCGCCATCTGGTCCACCATATTCAATAAATTTTTCCCGTCTAAAACTAGGTGAACCATTGCCACCATCACCAGCTTTAACGTATATTTTTACTTGATCTAGGAATTTCATAATACAACATTTAGTTAAGTTGTACTATTAATTGGGCTTTACAGAAACAAAAGTTCTATCTGCTTTAGTTTTTTTAAAAACAACTTTTCCTTTAACAACTGAAAAAATTGAGTGATCTTTGCCCATACCCACATTTTCTCCAGGAAATATTTTTGTGCCTCTTTGACGGACAATTATATTTCCGGGTATCACGCTTTCACCACCATATTTTTTTACGCCAAGTCTACGTCCCGCACTATCACGTCCGTTTCTAGATGATCCACCAGCTTTTTTTGTTGCCATAGAATTTACCTATTTATTTTTCTCTTTTGTTGATGCAGCCTTTTTTACAGGTACGACTTTTTTTTCAGCTTCAGACAAAATTTTACCATCTTTTGAAAAAATCTTCTTAATTCTTATTAAAGAATACTCTTGTCGATGACCATTTTTTCTTCTCGAGTTATGTCTTCTTCTTTTTTTAAATATTAATATAGTTCTATTCTTATCGTTTTTTATAAAGTCAGCTTCGACTTTTGCACCAACTACCATAGGAGAGCCAACCTCAATCATTTTATCATCTCCATATGCAAGAATTTCTTTAAACTCTATTTTAGCGTTTGGTTTTGCATCTGCTAATTTTTCGATTTTTAAAATCTCTCCAGATTTTACCTTGTATTGTTTGCCACCTGTTTTTATTACTGCGTAAGACATAGTATTTTATGTAAGTTTTGTAAGGGCAATATAATCTGAGCCTTTATTTAGTCAAGCTGAATAACTCAAAAATTATCCTTTAAATCCCTTAATTTTGAAAAACTTTCAACATCATTAGCTCTCAAAAATATGTTACATTCTAGCTCCTCTTGAAGGGTGCTTGGAACTGTTGGTAGCCCGATACGAACTTTTTTTTCAATTTCATGGATTTTTTTTATTAAACTTTGATTAGAGGAGTCATATTTTATACAAAACTTCGAATTTTGAAAAGTATACTCATGTCCACAGTAAATTTTTGTGTCTGGTGGGAGGTTTTTAAATTTTTTTAGTGAGTTATACATTTGAGTATGTGTACCTTCAAAAATTCTTCCACAGCCTAAAGAAAAAAGTGTATCACCTGTAAAAATAATCTTTTCATCAAAGAAATGATAACAAATATGTCCTAACGTATGGCCGGGTATATGAATAATCTTTGCTTTAAAATTATCTAATTCCCAAATTTGTTCATCCTCAACTAATATGTCTATCTCCGGAATTCGACTCTTATCTGCTTTGAAACCTATTACGTTTACTCCATATTTTTTTTTTAATTCATAATTACCACCAACATGATCATAATGATGATGTGTATTTAAAATATATTTAGCTTTAATATTGTTTTTTTCTAAAAATTTTATTATCGGCCCAGACTCACTTGGATCAACTATACAGGCATTTTGTGTTGTTTCATCTATAACGATGTAACTATAATTATCTTTAAGACATTTTATTATTTCAACTTTCATTCTATTTTTCAATTAAGAAAATACCAAGTTCAGCAAATAAATTTTTGAAAAAAACATTGGAACTTTTTATGGTTGATACATTTTTGTTTATTAAGGCCAATGATTTAAAAATTTTAAAGTCGATAATTTCAGAAAATTTGACAAAATCTTTAATCGTACACATATGTATATTTGGAGTATTATACCATTCATTAGGCAATGTTTTTGTTACAGGCATTGTTCCCTGAAATAATAAATTAAATCTTACTTTCCAATGACCAAAGTTAGGGATGGTAATTATTGCTTTTTTTCCAACTCTTAATAGCTCTTTAATTACAATTTCAGGATTAACAAAGGCTTGCAATGTTTGTCCAAGAACAACATAATCAAAAGAATCATTAGGAAATTGTTTTAAATCAAATTCAGCATTACCCTCTATTACAGTTAAACCTTTAGCAACACAAATTTGAACTTTTGCTTTTGAAATTTCAATACCTCTGATGTCTACACTTTTATTGTTTTTTAAAAATTCCATTAAAATCCCTTCATCGCAACCGACATCTAATACTCTTGTATTTTCTTCTATAATATCAGTAATTATTTTATATTCTAATTTCATAATATTTATTCTTTATAGGATTTGTCTAAAAAATTTTTGAGAGTTTTTAAAAAATCAGGCACGTCTAATAGAAAAGAGTCATGACCTTTATCTGACTCAATTTCTACAAAACCCACATCTGCTCCAATAGCATTCAGAGCTATAACTATATCTTTGTTTTCTTGCGTTGGGTAAAGCCAATCTGAGGTAAAAGATATAACAAAAAATTTCACTTTTGAATTTTTGAAAGCTTTAGATAAATTTCCGTTAAATTGTTTAACTAAGTCAAAATAATCCATTGCTCGAGTAATATAAAGGTAACTATTTGCGTCAAACCGATCTACGAAAACTGAACCTTGATATCTCAAATAACTTTCTATTTGAAAATCAGCATCAAATCCAAACTTAAGATCATCTCTTTCTTGTAGTTTTCTTCCAAATTTTTCTTGAAGTCCTTTTTTTGATAAATAAGTTATATGAGCAGCCATTCTTGCGACAGCCAAACCTTTTTCAGGAACAGATTTATTAGATAAGTACTTTCCATCCTCCCAATTATTGTCAGCTGTAATAGCTTGTCTGCCAAGTTCATTAAAAGCAATATTTTGAGCTGAGTGACTAGAAGTACAAGCTATAGGGACAGCAGTTTTAGTTTTATTTGGAAAGTTACTTACAAATTGTAAAACCTGCATCCCACCCATTGAGCCACCAACAACAGAAAAAAGTTTTTTTATCCCAAAAAAATCTAATAAATTTACTTGAGCATTAACAATATCATTGATTGTAATTACAGGAAAGTCTGTACCATAAATTTTTTTTGTTTCTGGATTTATATGGCTTGGTCCAAAAGAGCCCATGCACCCACCTATTACATTTGAACAAATTACAAAATATTTGTTTGTATCAATTGATTTGTTTGGGCCAACAGCAAAAGACCACCAACCATCTTTGTTAGTTACTGGATTTAAGCCTGTAACAAACTGATCTCCCGTCAGTGCATGAAATACTAAAATTGCATTGTCTTTATTTTTATTTAATGACCCATAAGTCTCGTAAGCTAAAGGAAAATTATTTATAGTTTGACCACAATCTAGCTTTAAAGGTTTATCAATTATTACAGTTTTAAATTTATTTTGTGTATTCATAATTATTATGCTGAAATTTGAATTGTGAGAAAAAAAACTTTTTTAGCGGTTTTTTTAAAGCGCTCGCAATTCAGGTAAATCAGCGCATAAATTTTGTACAAGAAGTTTTTTGCTATGTCAATTTTTAATAATTATCACTAATACTATATAAAAAATTGTTTTTTTATTTATAAAGAGCTTAAAATTGAAATATGACAACTCTAAGATTTAAAAAATTTAATTTAGAGGCCTACAAACCAGGCAAATCTAGTATTAAAAAATTTAAGAAAATTATAAAACTATCTGCAAATGAATCTGCACTAGGCACTAGTCCTAAAGTAAAAAAAATTATTTTTAATAAAAAAATAAATTTCTCCAGATATCCAGATGGAAAATCTACCAAACTGAGAAATCAATTATCAAAAAAATTTAAATGTGATCCAAATAAAATAATTTGTGGTGCAGGGTCTGATGAAGTAATTCAGATGCTATGTCAATTGTTTCTTAAAAGTACGGATGAGGTAATAGTTCCCCAATTTAGTTTTTTAATGTACAGGATTTATACAAAAATAATTGGTGCAAAAGTGATTTTTGCAAAAGAAAAAAATTTAAAAATATCAATTTTTGAAATTTTAAAAAAAGTGACGAGAAAAACAAAGATCGTTTTTCTTGCAAATCCAAACAACCCAACAGGAACTTACTTAAATAAATTTGAAATTATTGAATTAAGAAAAAAATTGAGAAAAAATATTTTATTAGTTGTTGATGATGCTTATGCTGAATATATGCAAAATAAAGATTATAAATCAGGATTAGAATTATTCAAAAATAAAAAAAATGTATTTATTTTAAGAACTTTTTCAAAAATTTATGGATTGTCATCATTAAGAATAGGGTGGGGCTATGGATCAAAAGAGATAATTAATAGTCTAAATATTATAAAACCACCATTTAATGTAAATGAAATTGCTCAAGAAGCTGCATTTGTTTCTCTTAATGATAGAAAATTTATATTACGGTCAATTAATCACAATTTAAAATATGCAACAAAGTTAAAAACATTTTTAAGTGGTTACAATATAGATTCGAATAAAATTTCTGCTAACTTTTTATTATTGGACTTTGCTAGGTGTAATATAAGAGCAAAATTATTTTATGAAAAATTAAAAAATAAAGGAATTATATTAAGATCAACAGAGGATGGTTATAAAATAAAAAATATGTTACGTTTAACGATTGGTTCAAGAACTGATTGTTTAAAGTTTATTCATGCAGTAAAAAGAATATTTAAAAAATGAAAAATACACTAATCATTGGCTGTGGTTTATTAGGCTCTTCATTACTAAGAATTATTTTGAAAAAAAAATTATCAAAAAAAATTTTTGTATATGAAAAATCTAAATCTAATATTTCTAAAATAAAAAAATTAAAACTTCCTTGTATTTTTGTAAAAAAGTTAGAAAGCGTGGTATCAAAAAGTGAACTAATTATTTTTTGTACACCTATGAGTGAATATAAAAGTATAATTTTAAAAATAAATCCATATTTGACATCAAAACATATAATTACTGATATCGGTTCATCGAAAGTAAAATCTCTGAATATAGTTAATAAAAATCTAAAAAAAAAAATTTTTTGGACTTCAAGTCACCCAATAGCTGGCTCAGAAGTCAGTGGACCTGAAAATGGAAAACAAGACCTATTTAAAAATAAATGGTGCGTTTTAATCAAAGATAAAAAAACTAATTTAAATCATTTAAAGTTTTTAAATTCTTTTTGGAAAAAAATAGGTTCAAAGATTGCCTTCATGAATTCAGAAAAACATGACAAGATTTTTTCAATAACAAGTCATTTACCTCATTTAATAGCTTATAATTTAGTAAAATCAGCTCAAGATTTCGAAAAAAAACAAGGGTATGACTTAATTAAATACAGCGCTGGAGGACTGAGAGATTTTTCAAGGATAGCGGCCTCGAATGAAATAATGTGGAGAGATATTTTTTTCGATAATAAAAAAAATGTTTCTAAAGCGATAAATTTGTTCATTAAAAATCTAAAATCCTTTAAAAAGGATATTAATTTAAGAAAAAATAGTTCAATTCTTAAAAAATTAACAAAAACTAAGAAAGTCAGGTCAAAAATCATCAAATTAAAGCATGATATTGACAAACCAGATTTTGGACGAGATTAATATTTTATAATATTACTAATTTTTTTTACTTTTAAATTTGCAGTTTTTTTGATTAGTTTTATCGTAAAATTTGTTGGCATAATTAGAACTTTTTTTCTAGGACCATATGCGTGAATAAATTTCTTAGGGTTTGTACATATCCCTACATGACCCTTCCAAAATATAATATCGCCTTTAGAAAAAATTTTATCAGAATTTTTTTTACAAAATTTTATTTGATCTTTAGTATCTCTAGGAAAAAAAACTCTATTGTAATAAAAGTATATTTGAATTAAAGCTGAACAATCTATTCCATTGCAGGTTTTTCCACCCCATAAATATTTACTATTCAAAAATAATTTGAAAATTTTTAGATAATTTTTTTCATAATCATCAATTCTCTTTATATCAGTTTTCTTTATCCATTTACCTTTATCAAATTCAACATATTTTTTGTATCTATTTCTTATAGAAACACCAGAGCCAAAAAAAAGAAAATTTTCTGTCCTAAAAAATTTATTATCTTTTTTTTTAAAAATTCTTGATTTTAATTTATAAATTTTATTCGATGGTTCAAAATTTTGGTGATATTTATTATTTTTAATGTATCCAATATATTTGTCATAAAAAGTTTTTATTTTTAACCAATCTCCTTTTTTTGATAAAATTTTAAATTTTTCCCCATATAAAATTTGAGAAATTACCTCAGATTTTTTTAAAGGCTTAGAATAAATATTTGATACTGGATGATTAAAAAAATTATTTTTCACTTAGTTGAAGTTTATTTCTCATGACCCATAATATTATTAAAGATGGAATTACCATTAGTGCTGTCAAAATAAAAAAAGTGCCCCAGTCACCATTTAACCAGTCTACGAGAGCACCGGATGAAGAAGCTAGAGTAGTCCTTCCAGCTGTTCCAATAGAGGCTAAAAGTGCATATTGAGTGGCGGTATATGATCTATCAACCAATAATGAGATAAAAGCCACAAAAGCAACTGTTGCAAATGCAGCTGCGATATCATCAAATATAACTGCTATAGCGAATAGAAATTCAGATTTATCACTCCATGCCAAAACACTGAACAAAAGATTAGTGCTCGCCATGACGATTCCAGCTAAAAACATTGCTTTTAACACACCAGATCTAATTACAAAAAGTCCACCCAAAAGAGTGAAAATCACAGTTGTAATCCAGCCTAAAGTTTTCGAATATATTGCAATGTCAGTTTTGCTAAATCCTATTTCCTTGTAAAAAATAATAGACATCCTTCCTAGAAAAGCTTCACCCACTTTAAATAAAAAAACAAATCCCAAAATCCCTAATGCAATAGAAAAACCATTCTTTTTAAAAAAACTTATAATTGGGCCACTTACTGTGCCTCCAATCCAAGTTAATAGTTTTGTTAATAAATTTTTATTTTCAAATTTATTAGAAATTAATTTATCATTTTCTTTTTGTTGATTATATCTTTCAGAACTATCTGCTTCATTTATAAACATTAAACCAATGTTCATTAAGATTACTAAAATACCTAAAATTAAAAATGTTAATTGCCAATAATTTTGAAACCCAGCAGTTTGTAAAAATTCAGCAGAAAATAGAGATAAAACGCCACCTAACTTATATCCAGTCCACCAACCAACTACAGCCATAGCAGCACCAGCAGCCATTGATTTTCCCTCATTTTCACCAATTTGCTCAATTCTGAGTGCGTCCACAGTTATATCTTGAGTAGCTGATGCGATCGCTATAACTAAACCTACTGTAATTACTAAAGCAAGATTTTCGGTTGGATTAATTAAACTCCATAATATTAGTGAAAATAAAATTATAAGCTGCATCAAAACAATCCAGCCTCTTCTATGTCCAATTTTTTTTGTTAAAAAAGGCAATTGTATTCTGTCAATTAAAGGGGCCCATAAATAGTTAAATGCGTAAACTCCAAAAATTAATCCAGCCCAACCTATTGTTGATCTACTCAACCCATCCTCTTTTAACCACAGGCTAAGACTACTACCAATCAAGACCCATGGGAAACCAGATATCGCACCTAATAATAAAATTTTTGACATTCTTCTATCAAAATAAACTGAAAACATTTCAGAAAAGGATTGTTTTTTTATTTCAATCATTTTTAATTTCTCCAAAAAGATGGTAGGAACAATACTAATATAGCAAATAGTTCAAGTCTACCTAAAATCATTCCAAAAGTTAATATCCATTTAGAAATTTCTGGTAAAGATGAAAAATTTCCATTAGGACCAATTATAGATCCCAAACCAGGACCTACATTAGAAATAGAAGTAGCAGCCCCTGAAATAGATGTAACAAAATCAAGACCTGTTAATGATAATAATGCAGTAATAATAAAAAATATTATCAAGTACATATAAATAAAAGAAATTATTGAGGCTATAAATTTATTATCTACCGGACTTTGATTATATTTTAAAATAAAAATACCTTTTGGATAAATAATTTTTTTAAGTTGGTTTGAAAAAAATGAATATAAAATTTGTATTCTAAATATTTTTATACCACATGTTGTTGAGCCTGCACATCCTCCTATAAACATTAAACCTAAAAATAATACTAATGCAAAACCACCCCAACTATCAAACTGAGCGTTGACATAACCTGTTCCAGTTAAAATAGAAATAATATTAAATAAAATATATCTTAAATTAAGTTCAGTTGTCTCATTAATAAATACATATATTGATAAAATTATAACACTTAAAAAAATTATTTTTAAAAACGATTTAATTTGAATATCTGTAAAAAAAATTTTTTTGTTACCATTTAAAAACTTTATATAAGCTATAAAAGGTAAGCTCCCTAAAATAATAAAAATCATTGCTGAAACCTCAATAGGAAAGCTATTAAAGAAACCAATGGACTCGTTATAGTTGGAAAAACCTCCAGTAGCTATTGTTGTCATTGAATGAGTTAAGCTATCAAAAAAATTCATTCCAAGTAATTTGTAAGAAGTGGCACACAAAGCAGTTAAACTAGAATAGATATAGATCAATCTTAGAGCAATTTCTTTTGATTTAGGGAGAATTTTTTCAGAGGTATCATTATTAGATATTTTAAATAATTGCATACCACCAACATTCATTATTGGCATAAGTGTAATTGCCATTACTATTATTCCTATTCCTCCTAACCATTGAAGTATTGCTCGCCATAACAAAATACCTTTTGGCATGTCTTCTAAATTGGTAATAATAGTAGAACCTGTAGTAGTAATTCCAGACATACTCTCAAAAAAAGCATTAGTAAAAGAAAATTCAAAATCTGAAAAAACAAAAGGCAAAGATCCAAAAATTGCTATGCTTATCCATGATAGGGCAGTTAATAAAAAAGCTTGTTGTAAATTTAGTTTTTTTTCATGATCCAAATTAGATAAAAAAAACAAAGTTCCAAAAATGATAGTTACAATTGATGCTCCAAAAAAAGATGAATCTACTTCACCATAAATAAATTGAGCAACTATTGGAATAAGCATAAAGAACCCAAGAATTATTTGTAGAATTCCAAGAGTAAAAAAAAGAGTTTTATAATTAGACATTTTGAAAGAACATTATTTTATGGTAAATAAATTTCAACTCTATAAGAATTAACAAAATCGTTAATTTAAGATTTTATTTGAATATTCATGATTAAAAAAGAAAATTTAGACAAAACAAGTGCCTGGCCTTTCGTGGAAGCAAAAAAAATGCTCAGAGAAAGAAAAAATTTTATTGAGAAAAAAGGCAAGATTATTCTTCAAACAGGTTATGGACCAAGTGGTTTGCCACACATAGGTACATTTGGTGAAGTTGCAAGAACTTCAATGATAGTGAATGCTTTAAAAAACTTAACTGACTTGCCAACAGAAATTATAACATTCTCAGATGATATGGATGGTTTAAGAAAGGTTCCTGATAATGTTCCAAAAAAAGAATTATTAGAAAGAAATTTGCACAAACCTCTTACTCAAGTACCAGACCCTTTTGAAAAATTTAATAGTTTTGGCGAACATAACAATGCAATGTTAAAAAATTTTTTAGATAATTTTGATTTTCATTATACTTTTAAAAGTTCTACAGAACTTTATAAATCAGGATTTTTTAACTCTTCACTCAAAATTATTTTAGAAAATTATGAGGGGATAATGAAAATTATTTTACCAACTTTAGGTAAA
>MDTG01029599.1_pt1 | contig 14685 bp, 14 predicted proteins | sample 811421 | NCBI WGS metagenome assembly MDTG01 (sample SAMN05326645, study PRJNA326480) | marine metagenome | isolation source: seawater | place: Pacific Ocean: South East | collected 2011
AAGGAGGTGATCCATGTCGAGTGAGAAACCAGGTGAGGCCAAGTGGTCCAAGTCCTATGGTGTCTGGCTGGAGCAGCCTCCTGTCAGTGCCTAGAGATTTGTACCGGTAAGCTGCGACGCTGCCGGGACCATTGTCCTCAACGGACTCACGGGAGCCGCCCTCATCAGGGCGGCTTCTTTGATTCCGGCAGGACCCGTTTGCGGGATGTATCTGCAGCTTCTGGCGGAAACGGGTTCGCGCCGGGGCCCAATTCGGCTATCTGGCTTGCAGGATTCTGAAGGGAGTAAAGCCAATGGCCGTCCTCACCCACGCCGCCTCCGGATGGACCATCGGGACGGGCAAGCCGCTTTCCGTGATTGCGGGCCTGAATGTGCTGGAAGATGAGGGGCTCGCCCTCGAAATCGGCACCGAGCTGAAACGCGTCTGCACCGCACTCGGCCTTCCCTATGTGTTCAAGGCCAGCTTCGACAAGGCGAATCGCTCCTCGATCAAATCCTATCGCGGGCCAGGCATGGAAGCCGGGCTGAAGACACTGGCCAGCGTCAAAGCCAAGCTCGGCGTGCCGATCTGCGCCGACCTCCACGAGCCTGGCCAGGCCGAACCGGTCGCCGAGATCGTGGACATCGTCCAGATCCCGGCCTTCCTGTGCCGCCAGACCGATCTCGTTGTCGCGACCGCAAAGGCCACCGCTGCTGCCGGCGGCATCATCCAGGTCAAGAAAGCCCAGTTCATCGCGCCATGGGATACGAAGAACATCGTGTCAAAGATTGGCGAAGCGGCCGATGTCGGCGTGATCCTGTGCGAGCGTGGATCGAGCTTTGGCTACAATAATCTCGTCGTCGACATGCTGGGCATTCCGGAAATGCAGAAGCTCGGCTGCCCGGTGACCATCGATGCGACCCACGCCGTACAGCTGCCGGGCGCCGATCCGCGCACGGCCGGGGCCTCCACCGGCGGGCGCCGGGACGGGGTGGCCATCATCGCCAAGGCCGCCATCGCCTCCGGCGCGGACGGCGTGTTCCTCGAATTCCATACCGATCCGGACAAGGCCCTGTGCGACGGGCCGAGCTGCCTGCCCATCACGGATGCCGAAGGTCTGCTGACCACATTGAAAGCGCTGCATGAGGTGGTCGCCGCGTGACGCGGGACAACGGCCAGGACACACGCGTCATTCTGCTGAACAAGCCTTTTGGCGTGCTCTCTCAGTTTACGGACCGGGGCAATGCCGGCTCCAAGCGGCGGACCCTGTCTGAATTTGTCGACGTGCCGGGTGTCTACCCGGCCGGACGGCTGGACCAGGACTCTGAAGGCCTGATGATCCTCACCAATGACGGCCGCTTGCAGCATCGTATCGCGAACCCGGCCAACAAGATGCCCAAGACCTATTGGGCCCAGGTGGAAGGCCTGCCGGACGAAGAGGCCCTTCAGCGCCTGCGCGAAGGCGTGGACCTTTCCGATGGCCTCACCGCGCCCGCGAAAGCCCGCGCCCTGCCTGCACCGGAGGCCCTCTGGCCGCGCGTCCCGCCCATCCGTTTCCGTAAGTCCGTCCCGGACAGCTGGATCGAACTGACGATCACGGAAGGCCGCAACCGGCAGGTTCGCCGCATGACCGCCGCCGTCGGGCACCCGACGCTGCGCCTCATTCGTGTGCGTATCGGCGAGTGGGAACTGGGCAACCTCCAACCAGGCGAATGGCGCGATGGCCATGTGCCGCAGCCGCCAAAACACAGGAGTCGGGGCAGATTGCGCCACTGACACCGAAGGGAAGACCAGACTCAGGGGAACACCGGAATGGAAAATAACGCACCACTCCAATCGATCAGCAGCTGGTTCGATCAGAACGCCCCCCAATGGGCGCAGGATTCGGCGAGCTATATCGCCACTGTCTGGAACCAGGGCGATTACGGCCTGACCTATGGCGAGATCATTACGGCTGTCGTGATTGTGGTCATCGCGCTTTTGGTGCGCGGCCTGTTCGCCCGGATCATCGTATCCTCGGTCATGCGTCTCACAGCCGGGACGAAGACCCGGTTCGACGATGCGCTGGTGAATTCGATTGCGACGCCGCTGAAGGTCGTTCCGGTTATCATCGGCATCTACATCGCGCTGCAGGTCACGGACATTTCGGGTGAAGCGGAAGTCTATGCCAATCGCATCCTGCGCTCGGTGATAACGCTGGCCGTCTTCTGGACGCTGGCCCGCGCGGTGAACGCATTCGAATTCATGTTCGGCACACTGCGCAATGCCCTGTCCTCCGCCGCCGTCGACTGGATGGTAAAGGCACTTCAGGTCGTTCTCGTTGTTCTCGGCCTCGGCGCGGTGGCCGAACAGTGGGGCATCCAGATCGCGCCGCTACTTGCTGGCCTGGGCGTTCTGGGCATTGCCGTTGGCCTCGGCGCGCAGGACCTGTTCAAGAACCTGATCTCCGGCATCCTCATCATCACCGAGAAACGCTTCGTTCCGGGCGAATGGATCAAAGTGGACGGGGTTGTCGAAGGCACGGTGGAGAAAATCAATTTCCGCTCCACCCTGATCCGCCGGTTCGACAAGAGCCCGGTCTATGTGCCAAACAGCGCCCTCTCCGACGCCGCCGTGACGAACTTCTCCCGCATGACCTACCGGCGGATCAAATGGGCGATTGGCGTCGAATACCGCACAACCGTCGACCAGCTGAAATATATCCGCGACGAGATCGAAGCCTGGCTGTGGCACGACGACCGCTTCGTCAAACCGCCGGAAGCGGCCTTGTTCGTCCGGGTCGACAATTTCAATGCAAGCTCCATCGACTTTCTGATCTACACATTCACCCGGACGAAAGACTGGGGCGAGTGGCTGGCTATCAAGGAAGAATTCGCCGTTGCCGTGATGGACATCATCGAAAAGGCCGGCACGGGCTTCGCCTTCCCGAGCCGGACGATCTACATGCAGCAAACCGATCCGCCGGAAATCATGGCACCGCCTGCACCCAGCGAAGGCGTGGAACACGCGCAGAAGATGATCGCGGACAGCGGAAAACGCCGCGGCATGGGCGAGGCAGACGACGACGGCTGAGTTGGCCGCCTCACTCTGTTTCAGGCACCGGCTCTGGCATGACCATGCTGCACGTCAGCGGCGCGGCATCGTTCACATCGGAGAACATGGCTTTGTCCTCCAGCGTATTGATGTGCGCCGTAAACTGACCGTCAGAGCATTCCGGACCGATTCGCGTCGGTGAACAGTCGAGGTAAAGCGGCACATTCACTTTGTCTGGGATGATTACGGCGGCCACCTCTTCATTGCCATAGAGGACAATATGGGCGGTCATGCCGGGCGTGTCGCAGGTATAATCCATTTCCTGTGACAAGCCGAGCGACGCCATCCGCTCTTCCGGCGTGCCGGCCGCGCCTTCCGTGACGGATTCTGCTGTGTCTTCTGCAGGATCCGCCGCCGACTCGTCCGTAGCAGACGTATCCGATGCTTCCGCGATGCTCGACTCGATGACAGAGCCGGACGTTGATTCCGGATAGCCTGATCCAACAGCGTCATCGCATGCCGCAGGGAATAGCAGCAACACTGAGCATAGTCCGATAGAGCGCATCCGCCGATCCTCCTCCGCCCTCGGAAGGAGGTTAACACGTGACAGGCGAATCCAGAAATGAGGACTATTTCACCCAGGCGCCCGGCGCATTCGTCCGGTAACCGAGCGAGCGGTAAGCCGCATCTATCAGGCTCTGTCCCCGGTCATTCAGCAGGATACCATTGCCCATCTGGTTCATCGTGTAACTGAAGGCGAGACCGCAATCAGGATCGGCGAACCCGATTGAGCCGCCTGCGCCCACATGGCCGAAAGCCCGCTCTCCCATAATGGCGCTGGTGCCCGGCCCCATCTTGCGGCGCCGGTTGTCCATCGACTTCATGAAGCCCGATGCAAAGCGCGTCGGGATCAGCAGGGTCGCGTCACGGTGGGTGGCGGTGGAGACCATGGTCATGTTGTTCAGCCGGTCTCCCGACACCAGGGCCCCGTCATTCGTCGCCAGCGGCGTATACATCGCCACCTGTCCGCGGGCATTCGACAGGCCGCCGCCGCCACCGATTTCAGCCGCCTGGCCTTTCCGGTCGTTGAAGTCCCACCCGCCGGTGTTCATGAAGCTCTTGTGCTGGATCGATTCCGGGTCGGTCATCAGCTTGATCCCGAATTCCGTCGCTTCATCCCCCGGCTTCGGCACGTACTGGCGGATCGGCGCGATGTGCACGTCTTCGGTTTCAGGAAGCCCCAGCCAGAACCGCGCACCGGTTTTCTCCGCGACTTCCTCGCGGAAGAAGGTGCCGAGCGATTTACCGGAGACGCGGCGCACAAGCTCGCCCACGGTCCAGCCGAAATTGATCATGTGATAGCCGTTCCGTGTGCCGGGCTCCCAGAAGGGTTCCTCATCCGCCATGCGCTGAACCATATAGTCCCAGTCGGCAAACCCGCCCGGCTTTACCGGATCGCGAAGCGTCGGCAGCGCGCTCTCATGGTTCAGCATCATCTGAACCGTGGTCTTCTCCTTCCCGTTCTTCGCGAATTCCGGCCAGTATTCGGAGACCAATGCCTCGGGATCCAGTTCGCCCCGGTCGATCAGGATGTGGGCGCAGATCGCGGTGGCCGCCTTTGAACAGGAGAAGACGATGGAGATCGTGTCTTCCTGCCAGGGATCGTTTGTTTCGGGATTGGCCATGCCGCCCCAGAGGTCGACCAGCGTCTCGCCATTCACGGACAGGCACACAGACGCGCCGACCTCTTCCCGCTCAGCGAAATTTTTCTCGAACTCGCGTTTCACTTCCTCAAATCGCGGATCGCACGTGCCGTGCACTTGTGTCGCCGTCATGTATTTCCTCCCAATTTTGCGCAACATATCGCGCTTTCCTCAAGGGAGGGGCAAGAAAAAACCCCGAGTGGAAACCTATGGCAGACCGGGCAACAATCGCTTTTTCAACGCGGTCAAAACAAAAGCGGATGCGACCACGGCAATCTGCACGCCCAGCAAGGCCAGTAGGCTGTGCCCCAAATTCCAGTAAGCAATCGCATAGCTGGCCAGGTACACCATCACGACATGGAGACTGTAGAAGAACAGCGAGTTCTGGCCGATCATCACCAGAGCCGGCAGGCGGAATACACCCGAAATGAGACTCCGCAGGCTTGCAATCGGTTCCGGAAGTGCCGGCTGGTTCAGCAGGAAATATACGGCATAGGCAATCGCCAGTGTGCTGCAGAGGGCAACCTCTGAATACCGGTCGCGTGCCGGGGAATGAATATAGCCAGGCACACCGGGCAGCAGGTCGGCGATGGCGAACCCGATAATGATGACGCAGGCAAGCACGAAATACCGGAGCGAAACCGGCACGACATCGGCGCGAAACCCGGCCAGCCCCTCATCCGAAAAACGGTGCCCGAGGTAAAAGCCACCGTAAAAGAGCAGCGCATAGGATAGCGGATTGAAAAATCCGGCCAGCGAAAAATAGGGCCGCGTATCGACACCCTGCGTGTATAGCAGGCGCAGGACCTGATCATCGAGCCCCAGGCGGGAAAACAGCCAGCAGCTGGCGAGGATACCGAAAAACAGCCGCACCCGGTTTGCAAACAACAGAAGCTGCGCGACCGGTATGAACAGCATGAGCAACATATAGATCAGCAGGATGTCCAGATAATGCGGCTGGCGCGCAAAGGTCATCACCTGCAGGACCTGAACCCGCGCCGATGTCTCGAAATCCGGCGTGACGCCGGTGACCAGCAGGTCCGGCCAGGCAGTCCAGACCAGCGCGAACACCATCAGGGCGACTGCAACCTGATAGACATACAGCCAGCGCAGGCGCTTGAGCACGGCCAGAGCGCTCGCGCCCGCACCAGCCCGGCGGAACGGCCGGGCATAGGAAATCGCGCAGACAAACCCCGAAAGCGGAATGAAAAACTCCGCATCCATCACGGCGGAGAATTCGCCATGGTGAAACCAGAACAGCGGCGTCCCATAGACCGAGGTTAGGTGACTCACGAACATCATGACCAGCAGGTAGCCCCGCGCGCCGTCCAGCACGGTCAATCGGCCGGCCTTCACCGAAACGGGACTTTCACGCGTCCATGTGGAAGAATTCAGCTCAGTCACGGATCAGGACACCTTCAGGTACCTGACTAAGGACATAAACTTAAGATAGATAGAATCAGCGCCTTAAAGGTGCTGACAAATCAAACAGGATTTCACCCCCAGAAATGAAAAAGCCCGCACATTGTGCGGGCTTTTTGTGCCGGTCAGGCAGGCTCCTGGGAGCCCTTCTTGGCAGCCGGTTTTTTCTTCTTCGGCTTTTCGGCCACATATTTGAAGGCCAGCTTGCTGTCGTCGTCCTTGTCGATGTCGATATGGACGACGCCGCCCTTCTGCAGCTCCCCGAAGAGGAGCTCCTCGGCCATCGGCTTCTTGACGTGCTCCTGGATCGTCCGGGCCAGCGGCCGGGCACCCATGTCGGCGTCGAAGCCGCGCTTTGCCAGCCAGTCGCGGGCCGGCTTGGAGATCTCGATCGAAACGTTGCGGTCTTCCAGCTGAACTTCCAGCTGCAGGATGAACTTCTCGACCACGCGGTCGATGATTTCCGGCGTCAGGCCGCCGAAGGTGATGATGGAGTCGAGGCGGTTGCGGAATTCCGGCGTGAACAGGCGCTTGATGGCCTCGTCCTGCTCGTCGTCCTTCTTGCCGGCACCGAAGCCGATGGCATTTTTCGCGGCGTCCGATGCGCCCGCATTGGTGGTCATGATGACGACCACGTTGCGGAAGTCGACCTTGCGGCCGTTGGCATCGGTCAGCGAGCCATTGTCCATCACCTGCAGCAGGATGTTGAACAGGTCCGGATGGGCCTTCTCGATTTCGTCGAGCAGCAGCACGCAGTGCGGGTGCTGGTCCACGCCATCGGTCAGCAGGCCGCCCTCATCATAACCGACATAGCCCGGAGGCGCGCCGATCAGGCGTGAAACGGTGTGCCGCTCCATGTATTCCGACATGTCGAAGCGCAGCATCTCGACGCCCATGATGGAGGCGAGCTGTTTGGCCACTTCTGTCTTGCCGACACCGGTCGGGCCGGCGAACAGGTAGGAGCCGATCGGCTTGTTCGGCTCGCGCAGGCCTGCCCGGGCAAGCTTGATCGAGGCCGACAGGGCTTCGATCGCTTCGTCCTGGCCATAGACCACACGCTTGAGATCGGTCTCCAGCGAGCGGAGCGCCTCGGCGTCGTCGGTCGACACTTGTTTCGGGGGAATGCGGGCAATCTTGGCCACCACGGCCTCGATGTCGCGCACGCCCACCGTCTTCTTGCGTTTGCTGGACGGCAGCAGCCACTGTGCGGCGCCTGCCTCATCGACCACGTCGATGGCCTTGTCCGGCAGCTTGCGGTCGGTGATGTAACGGTCGGAAAGTTCCACCGCCGACTTGATCGCGTCGTTCGTATACCGAAGACCGTGGAAATCCTCGAAGCGGGACTTCAGACCGGTCAGGATCTTGATGGCGTCGGCCACGGTCGGCTCCACGACGTCGATCTTGCGGAACCGGCGGGACAGGGCGCGGTCTTTCTCGAAGTGCTGCTTGTATTCCTTGAACGTGGTTGAGCCCATGCAACGCAGGCCACCGCTTTGCAGGGCCGGCTTCAGCAGGTTCGATGCATCCATCGCGCCGCCGGAGGTCGCCCCGGCGCCGATGATCGTATGGATCTCGTCAATGAACAGGATCGCCTTGTCCTGCTGTTCCAGTTCCTTCATCACCGACTTCAGGCGTTCCTCAAAGTCGCCGCGGTAGCGCGTACCGGCCAGCAGGGCGCCCATGTCGAGCGACCAGATGATGGCCTCGTCGAGAATCTCGGGCGCTTCGCCATCGACGATCTTCTTGGCCAGGCCTTCAGCGATCGCGGTTTTACCTACGCCGGGATCACCCACGAGGATCGGATTGTTCTTGTTACGCCGGCAAAGCACCTCAATGCAGCGGTTGATTTCCATGTCGCGGCCGATCAGCGGATCGATCTTGCCGGCACGGGCCTTGGCGTTGAGGTTCACGCAGTAAGCGTCGAGCGCTTCGTGCCCCTGCTTCACGGCTTCCTCTTCCGCCGGCTCGGCGCCGCGCGGGCTGGACGGGCGCGACATGCCGGGCTGCTTTGCCACGCCATGGGAGATGAAATTGACCGCGTCGTAGCGGGTCATGTCCTGCTCCTGCAGGAAATAGGCAGCGTGGCTCTCACGCTCGGAGAAGATCGAGACCAGCACGTTCGCGCCGGTCACTTCGTCCCGGCCGGAGCTTTCGACATGGAGGATGGCCCGCTGGACAACGCGCTGGAATGCAGCGGTCGGCTGAACGCGGCCTTCCCCGTCTTCCACGATCAGGCTGGTCAGCTCGTCATCGATGTAACGGACGAGTTCTGCAGTCAGGACCTCTATATCGACCTTGCAGGCTCCCATAACCTCCTTGGCGTGCTCATCCTCTGTAAGGGCCAACAGGAGATGCTCGAGTGTGGCGTACTCGTGCTCCCGTTCAGAGGCCAGGGTGAGGGCCTTTTCAAGGGCCGTTTCCAGGGAGGGGGACAAGCGTGGCAATGTGATAGCCTTCCGGGGTTAGAGGTCTAGTCGTCTTTCTCCATGACACATTGGAGAGGGTGTTCGTGCCGCTTCGCAAGGTCAAGCACCTGGGCAACCTTTGTTTCGGCCACCTCATATGTGTAGACCCCGCACAGTCCGACACCCTTCTGATGCACGTGAAGCATGATGCGGGTCGCCTGCTCACGCGAGCGGTTGAAGAACCGTTCGAGAATGAACACGACGAATTCCATCGGCGTGTAGTCATCATTGAGCAACAGCACACGATAGAGCGAAGGCTTCTTGGTCCGCACACGGGTTTGTGTGGACAGGCCATATTCGATCCCGTCATCGCCAGTGCCCCCGTCGCCGGGCGGTGCCGGCGGGTCAGGATCGTTCATTCGGAAATGCGGAATGCCCTTGCTCATGAATCTTAAGATATACGGTTCAGGGCCAGATTGAAGACATGAGACGCGGCAAAATCATAATCTGCCTGCTTTTAGGGCATGCGTGCTCAACGGGTACCTATCAAATCGAGTAGTTCCTTCACCCGTTTGGCATTGGTTCCGAGGTCGGAATAGCCGATGCGGGATCCAGAATAGATGGCCACACTGGAATGGTCTGCTGTGCCGTCCACGGGAAGGGCCTGCACATAGACATCGTCCTTGAATTTCATCAGGGGTGTGACCGCGATGAAGGAAATCCGAAGCGTATCGGGATCGGACGCCCTCAGCCGCCACTCCACGCGCTCCAGCACCAGGTCCATCACGATGTCGAACACGCGCTTGGGCGGCTTGTCGAACACCGGGGCCGTTTCATCGGGGGCGGAGATACCGGTAAAGCCGTCTGGCGCGACCAGACAATTGTTCGGCCGGGAAGGACGCTTCAGCGCCGAAAACTCAATCAGATCAGGCAGTCGTGACATGAGCGCATCTAACCGTTTTGTTTTGGCACCGCCAATCCCGATTTTGACGGCAGGATCAGCCAGAAACCTGTTTCCGGAACAAAAGAACCGGACCAATCAGGTCCGGCTCTTTCCAGTCTACTGCACTCTACAATCAGGCCATATGGCCCGATCCGAGAAGCTTATTTTGCGCCAAAGGCCATGAACGGCTTGGCGGCGCTGCGCCATGCAGACATGCAAAGTTCTGCCTGCGCATTCATTTCTTTCGTATACGCGGAAAACATGTTTTTCGCAAATCCGGCCTGGATTTCCATGACTTCACGTACGTCTTTAGCGGACGTGATCGCCTGCGTGGCTTCAACGCCCTGCTCCAGCGACTTGGTGAAGAAGTCCATGTTCCGGCTGCCCAGTTCGCGCGCCATATCGGTCGATGCGGCGGTGCGTTCGCTGAAAGCTTTCAGGCCGGACTCGGCATATTCGCCGAATTTGCCAGCGAAACCGGAGAATTGTCCCATGGTCTCGTCGAGCATCTTGGTGGTGGTGTCCATCGCTGCACTCGCTTCAGCTTTTGCGCGTTTTGCGGTGCCAGCGGTCTTTGCCTTCGTCATCGATCGTTCCTTTGTACTAACTTGTACTACCCTGCGCTTACCCTACGAAAACATATAGCGCTTTTTCTTCGCGATCGCAATATATTTTTGTGCGCTGCAACATAAGGCAGCGTGCACGTTTTTTGCATCGGTTTTATTACGATTGCGCAATCCGGCCCACCTTGTGCCGTTAAGGTGTGGTCAAGGGATTTGCACGATTCTAAGTTAAATCCCGGAGGGCCGGGGTTAACAATTCGGGAGACCTGAATGTTCCTGCGCGCACTCGCCGCCCTGACCCGAGTCACCCTTGCTGCGGCCGTCCTGTCGGTCATGGCAATCGGTGGAGGCGCTGCCCAGGCAGAAAAATACGCTGCGATCGTCATTGATGCCGACACGCAGGAGGTCCTCCACGACCGGCATGCAGACGAGCCACGTTATCCGGCCTCGCTGACCAAGGTCATGACCCTCTACATGCTGTTCGATGCCCTCAAGAGCGGTGAGGTCTCGCTCGGCGAACGCATGACCGTTTCCCGTTTCGCCGCGGCACAGGCCCCGTCGAACCTCAAACTGCGCACCGGCTCCACCATCACTGTGCGTGACGCGATTGGTGCTCTTGTTACCAAGTCCGCAAACGACGTCGCTGTCGTGGTCGCTGAGCGCCTTGGCGGTACCGAAAGCCGTTTCGCCCAGCTGATGACCGTTAAGGCCAAGTCACTGGGCCTGGAAAACACCCGCTTCGTGAATGCATCCGGCCTGCCCGATACACGGCAGCTGACCACAGCGCGCGACATGGCCATCCTGGCCGAGGCCATGCTGACCGATCATGCGGACTATTATCACTATTTCGCGACCGAGCAGTTCTCCTGGGGCCGCAAGACTTACAAGAACCACAACAATCTTCTTGGCGATGTGGACGGCGTAGACGGCATCAAGACCGGCTACACCCGCGCCTCAGGCTTCAACCTGATGGCCTCCGCCAAGCGCGACGGCCACCGGATCATCGCCGTGATGCTGGGCGGCACGACGGCCCGTGCGCGCGACCGGCACGTCGAGGCCCTGATCGAAGCCGCCTTCAGCTCCTACACGCTGCCAGCCGACGACCCGGCACTGCGGACCCGCCTCGCCTTCGCCATGCTGGATGAACCGCTGAGCCCGGAAGCCGCGGCCGAGCCGATGCTGAATGGGAAGCCTCTGTCGGTGATCCTGGCCACGGAAGCGGCTGAAGCGAAACAGATGGCCGCCAACGACAATGACAACGCAACCTCGGCGCAGGGCGATGCAGACGATACGCCGGCCCCGCCGGTACTGAATGCGCCTGTTCTGGTAGCCGAGTCCGAACCGGCGCCGGCGGAAACCGCTATGCCCATCGATCCCGAGCAGACATCAATCGGGCGTTACTTCGCGGAAGCGCCCGTTGTCGAAGAGCCTGCGTTCTCGCCGGAAGAGTACCGCCGCCGCCAACTGGCCAAGTAGGGTTGTCACCATGCCCGGCTTGCCGGACAACACGCGCGATCCAGCAGGAGCAGCGCCCGTGGCCAAAGAATCCGACCTAGACCTCGCCCGCAACACGATCCGCATCGAGCGGGACGCGCTTGAGCAGCTGGAAGCCAGTATCGGACCGTCCATCGCTGAAGCCGCGGACCGGATCATGGCGACCGACCGGCATGTGATTGTCGCGGGCGTCGGCAAATCGGGCCATATCGGCCAGAAGATCGCCGCCAGCCTCGCCTCAACCGGAACGCCGAGCTTTTTCCTGCACCCGACAGAAGCCAGCCATGGCGACCTTGGCATGGTCGTGCCGGGCTCGGTCGTGATCGCGATTTCCTATTCGGGCGAAAGCCGCGAACTGGTGGATCTTCTGCGCTTCTGCAAAGGCAACGACATCCCGCTGATCGGCATGACGCGCTCGGCCGAATCGACCCTGGGCAGGGCGTCTGATGTGCTGCTGGAAATGCCGGTTGTGGCTGAAGCGTGCCCGAATGGCCTGGCACCAACATCCTCCACCACCATGGCGCTGGCGCTGGGCGATGCGCTGACCATCGTGCTGATGGCCCGCCGAGGCTTCTCGCGGGAGGAGTTCGGCTTCCGCCATCCGGGCGGCAAACTCGGCCGCTCCCTGCAGACTGCAGGCGACTATATCGAGACTAAAACGGATCATATGCCGATCATCAGCGACTCTGCCGATGTCCGGGACGTGATCCTGGCGGTCTCCGAGGGACGCAAGGGCTGCGTCGGTATCGTCGACGCGGATGGCAAGCTGGTCGGCATGGTCACCGATGGCGACCTGCGCCGCGCCATGCTCGCCGGCAAGCTCGCCGGAACGGCGGCCGATGTCATGACGCCGGACCCGAAGGCGCTGAGCCCAGACGACCGCATGTCCACGGTCATCAAGACCTTCACGGCCCAGCGTATCTCAAACGCCTTCGTGACAGTCGACGGCAAGCCGGTCGGCATCATCGATATGAAGGACCTGCTTGCCGAAGGCTATGTGTGATCCGGCCTGCCCGGAGTCTTACTGGCCGAGTTCGAAGACCACGTTCACCGTTGCATTGTAGCCAACCTCGCCGCCTGCCATCGGTGTGTTCGCCTTGTCGGACGCCATGACTTCCATCCGCGCCATCGGCATGGGTTGAGGCGAGTAGTTTCCGCTTTCGTTGATTGTCACGATACGCAGCACGCGCAGACCGGCCGCTTCGGCATAGAGGTCTGCCCGGGCACGGGCCATGGCCATGGCTTCGCGGCGGGCCTCGTCACGCACTTCGGTATTGTCATCGAGCGCGAAATTCAGACCATTGAACGTATTGCCACCCGCCTTCACCAGGCTGTCGAGCATTGTGCCCAGACTGTCGAGATCCCGCACCTTTATGGTCAGCTGGTTGGAGGCCGTATAGCCGATCAGCTTCTGCTCGCCTTGGGACGAGCCGTCTTTCAGCTTGGTCTCGATATAGGTGTAGCGAGGCCAGAGTGAGAAATTGGACGTCTGCATGTCTTTCTCGGCAACGCCCGCCTTTTCCAGCGCGTCGAACACGCTGGTCATGGCTTCGGCCTGCGATTCCATGGCCTCTGTCGCGGTGTCACCTTCGGCCTGAACGCCGGCATTGATGTAAGCAATGTCGGGCTCGCGCTTCACGGTCGCCTGCGCAGTGATCGAAAGCGTGGTTTCAGGCTGGATCGAGTTCGGCGCCTGATAAGCGCCCGCCACCGATTGCTGCGTGAGGCCCAGCGCCGGGCCCTGCATCTGCGCGCAGGCCGCCTGAGGCAGGATCAGGGCGAGGGCGGCAGTTGATGTCAGAAGGGGCAAAAGTCGGCGCATGAGAATCTCCCATTGGTTTAACTGAGTATTCTACCGAACACTCTGGGAGGCAATCTTGTTCCGATTGTGTCTCAGACCGACGACAAATCAGGCGTTTTCATAACCTTGTGGATTCTGGCTCTGCCAGGCCCACTGATCGCGGCACATGTCCTCCAGCGTCAGCTCCGCCTCCCAGCCCAGGAGTTCCTGCGCCCGCGACGGATCGGCCCAGAAGGCGGCGATGTCGCCTGCCCGCCGCGGCGCGAATTCCATGGCGATGGACTTGCCGCAGGCCGCTTCGAACGCCCGCACGACCTCCAGAACGGACGAGCCATTGCCGGTGCCGAGGTTCACAGTGAAGGGCCCGTGGGAATGCCTGAACCGGTCGAGCGCCAGCACATGCGCGCGGGCAAGGTCCACGACGTGGAGATAGTCGCGCACGCCGGTGCCATCGGCCGTGTCATAATCATTGCCGAACACGTTGAGGTGCGGGCGCCGGCCCACAGCCACCTGCGCCACATATGGCATCAGATTGTTCGGAATATCGTTCGGGTCTTCCCCGATCATGCCGCTGGGGTGCGCGCCGATCGGATTGAAATAACGCAGGATCGCCACATCGGTCAGCGCGCCAGACCCGGCCACATCGTTCAGCAGCATTTCCGCCGTCAGCTTCGTGTTGCCATAGGGATTTGTCGGGCGGAGGCGGTGGGATTCGGTATAGGGCAGGAACTCCGGCTCGCCATAAACCGTGGCGCTGGACGAGAACACGATCTGGCTGGCGCCGGACTGCAGCATCGCCTCGATCAGGCTGTGGGTACCCATCACATTGGCGCTGTAATATTCGAGCGGTTTCTCCGTCGACTCGCCGACAGCCTTCAGACCAGCAAAGTGGATGGCCGCTTCGCAATCATGCTTTGAGAGAATTTCGGCGATCCGGCCGGTGTCGCGGACATCGGCCTCGTACCATTCCACCGGCGAGTTGGTCAGCTGGCAGATCCGGTCGATCGCCTTCGGTGAGGAATTGACGAAATTGTCCACTATCACGGGCTCGTACCCGCGCGAGACAAGCTCCACACAGGTGTGCGATCCGATATATCCGGCTCCGCCGGTGACAAGTACGCGTGTCATGGTCCCCTACCTAGCAAAATTCGCGCCGGGTTTCAGGGTGTTAACCACAAGAGCGGTAAGACTCCGTTACGGGATTCGATCGGATTCATCAGGCCCATTGCAAGGCGCACATCACCCGCCTAAACGGGTGTTTCGGTGGGCCTGTAGCTCAGTTGGTTAGAGCGGACCGCTCATAACGGTTTGGTCGCGGGTTCAAATCCTGCCGGGCCCACC
>MDTG01039582.1_pt1 | contig 14685 bp, 13 predicted proteins | sample 811421 | NCBI WGS metagenome assembly MDTG01 (sample SAMN05326645, study PRJNA326480) | marine metagenome | isolation source: seawater | place: Pacific Ocean: South East | collected 2011
CATCAATTTGTAGCCAATCAGTAAATATAATTTTACAATCTAAGTTATCAGCAATTTCTCTAAGCTTATTATATTCTGGACCTGAACCCACGATAATGATAGTACATTTTTTTATCAGTTGTGAATCATATTTTTCAAATGCATTCAAAAATAAATCAAAACCTTTTAAGTAATCTAATCTGCTACCTGCAGTAATTACAAAACTATTTATGTCGATAGAATATTTTTCTAAAGTTGATTTTTTATCGTATGGTATCGATGTATAGAGATCATAAGTATCAATATATATTGGTAGGTGTATAAGCTTATTCTCATTAATTGATAGAGATTTTAAATAACTCATTGTAGCATTACTAACACAAAATATAATACAATTTGATTTTTTTAGAATATAGTAAGCACATCTTCTGAGAATTTTTTTATGTAAAGTAAGTTTTTCAAAAGTATTTACTCCTAAATCAGTCCAATGATTAAAAGGTTTTCTTATTATAAAAAATATTATATGTAGTAGTATCGTATTAATATTTGCCCAGCCTACTATAAAGAATTTCTCATCACTACACATAATGCATCTTAGTAAAAATCTAAAATTAATTTTTTTTCCATATATGTGTTGAGTTTCTAAATATGTATCACTACTTTTAGATGATTTGATATCTTCGGCGTACCATAGTCTGAGCTCTTCTGATCCATGAAGCTTTAAATGTCGTATTAGACAATTATTATGTGGGGTTTCTATATCTTGGATAAGGTTTATTGTCATATATTTAACTTAATTTGATTGCTTAATCTGATGGCTAATGCTGCGAGAGTTAAACTTAGATTAGCATTTCCGATCTTAGGCAATACTGACGCGTCACATATGTAAAGATTATCTATTCCATAATATTTTAAATTACTATCCACTACACCTTGACCTTCCTCATAGCTCATACTACATGTCCCAGCGTGATGAGAGCCCAATATAAAATCACTGAATTTTACTTTACAAGAAAGAAAGGTTGAATTGGACCTTGTGTTGTTACTTAATAACTTCTGTATATATTTAATATCAGATAATAATTCTTTTGAAAAATTATAATTAATATCTGGTATTGACCGATTATATTGGTCTTTTTGTGAGCTAATTTTCACATAAGACTGATCTGTCTCAGATACACCCTCAAGCTGAAGTGTAACATCAAGCTCATCCGTATAGTAACCAATTCCAACTTTCTCCATTAATAAGATGAGTGATAGTCGTAAGAGCCTTGGATTAAATAGTATAGTCAGGATTCTAATAAAACTTAATTTACCTGATAAGAGTAATGATAAGTCCTTTTTAAATGTAGACATATCAGTTTTAGTACTGGGTCTCAAAAATATAGAGTGATTCAATTGGTTATTATTTTTATAATTTGATTTGAGAATCAGACCGAGTCTAAGTGAATTGTTTCTAAAAAAATTATATATTCCATGAAAATTATGAAAGGATTTTCGATTAAATTTCAGTTTACCTATCATGACTATCGGATGGTCTAGAAGATTCTTTCCTATATTGTAATTTTTATGATCATGAATAAATGAATCTAAGAGGATTCTTGGTGATTCTAAAGCGCCGGCAGATATCACAAATATATCAGCAGTAAGCTCTTTTTTAATACCATTTTGGTTATAGATAACGGATGTAATTTTACTTCCGCTGTACTTTAGTGAAATTACAAGGGCATTTGAGACAAGATTTAGGTTAGAGTTTTTTTTGCGTGAATCATTAATTATTTTTCTTATTCTAATCGGTTTTTTTTGAATAATATGATTTTTTGATAAGAATGGCTCGTGATTAAAATATTTTTGATTTTCTTTATACTCATTTTTTAAAAGAATTGATATGTTACCGAAATATTTATTCAGCCCCGGTAGGACTTTCTTGATTTCACTTTTGAAATCAATTTTGATCCTCGAACTAATTAAATTATAATCACAATCATCAAGTAATGTCATAACACCATGCCATAAGTTTGATGTTCCGCCAAAGCCATATGCGGTTGAATTAAATGATAAATATGGTGACTTGTTTTTTTTTAAATTAAATCTATCATCAAATTTTTCTTTAATATCATCGCAATCTAATAGTGTGACTTTTACTTTAGAATCTTCAGATATTTCACTAGCAAGAATACCTCCAGAAAATCCAGATCCTATTATGCATATATGCTTCATATTTTTTTATTTAATAATTTAAGGGACTCTGGTTTTATATAATGCTTACTGAATAAAGATTGTAAATTTGTAGATAGTCTTCCAGAATCAATATTACTGGATGATGTACTAATATTTCTATGCCTGTAGTTGGTGCTCAAGAAGCAATAGTATATCGTAGATACAATTGAACGTAACAGACTCATAAAGCTTGTCTTCTCCCAAGTCATATTATCATCATCATTTATGGTAATGTCAATTTGATGATGTTTAATAAGTTGACTAAGTGATGTGTAAGATGAGTAAATAAAAAAGTTATTTATCCTCTCCAGTAATGATGAATTCATAATGTACACTCCTAATTTTTTTATATCAAGTACATAGAATTTATTATTGCCTAAATTAGGCAGTTTTATCTTTTTACAGGTTTTAAGTTCAGAAATTAATAGATCCAACATACCAGATACATTAGTTACGATTGGTAAATATAATTGAGTAATGTTTAGCTTTGATGAGTTTAATATTCTTGATTGCAATCGTTTAGTTAATAAATAACGATCAAGTTTATGATTGATAGTATTGGTGAAGTTTTGAATAATACGATTTGATAAAATACCTTGGGTATTTAAGAATATGAAGTTTCCCTGGTATTTCCTCTCTTCAAGCTGTTTTACGAAGCTCTTCAGTTTAGATATGTTATTACATAAACTGAAATGGTCATATCCGACATAAACTATTGTGAAATATTGATTTATATCATCATACTTGCTGCTATCTAACTTACTAAGGGCGATGACTGTAGGCTTTAGATTATGATTCAATAAAATAGTAGATAATTGATTTGATATTTTTCCAGTGCCAATTATGAGGTATTTATCTTTCATATGACGAAGAGTAGTAGTACATAAAAATCAGATTTGCAAATGAAAAAGCTACCAATGAGTAAACTAGACCAGTAAAACCATAAAAGTATACACCGATAAAATTAACAATAATTCCGAATAATCCGAGCATTGATTTTACATAATTTAGTAATTTTACTTCCATTTTTGATTGCATCTTAAGTAAAAATATCTCACTTAGCCCAAATAAGATACCTGATAATATAAATAAATGTAAAAATGATGCATATGATAAAAACTTTGGATGTGAGAAAAGCAAAATTATCTCAGTGCTAAAGTTCCACGATAGATATACTAATATTAATCCAAGAGCAAACGTGATAAAGACAATATAATTATATAATGTCATATTGATATTGGATGAATTGAAAGTTTCATTATTATATATAACAGGACTTATTAATCTATTTAATGTTGTGAATAGAAAAATCAGCGGAACAAATCCAATTTGAAATAAAAGAGCAAATCCTCCAACATCATCACGTGAGGTATATATCTCCAAAAACCACTTATCAGAGATTTGTTGCAACCATATGATAAGCGTCCATGGTATATATGGAACTGCATATTTAATTATGTCTGTAAAACAGTCATATTCATTACTTGAGTTGTTTTGTAAGGAAAATAAGTTTGTAACAAAAATATGTTGAATGATCAAAGTTATACTTGAGGATATTAAATAAGTTATAATTATGAAATCTACAGATAGTTCATAATTTTCTATCAATAAATAGATAAAAAATATCTTTAGGGATATTTCTAGTATGAGACTAATTGAAGAGCTTGCTCTTTTTTTCGCTATATTTAATATTTGATTGAGAATTGATGAATAGCCAGCAGTAATTGCGAATGCTACAGCATATATGAAAATACTTAAATCGGATGAATAATAAGTATTATCAAAAACAATAAGCACTAGTATCATTGCAAGAAGTATTGATACTAAGTATTTGACTAGTTTTCTTAATGAATTAGCATAACCACCTATATTAGTATCAGCGATGGATATAGAATAATAACGAGAAAATGAGGCATTTAGACCGCCCAGAAAAACCTGTGTAAAAAATGATATTAGTGTAAGAATTAGTGCAAGAAAACCATAACTAGATATTGATAGGTTATTTGTAAGAATCTTAACTAAAACGAATGATAAGAGTACAAAAAGTATCTGGCTTACAACGACATAAAATACTTCAGATGTTTTAAAGCTACTTCTCAGAATATGTATAAGCTTATGTCCATTTAACATATGAATTATTTATTTTAATAGTTTTCTTACCTATATGGTTTAGTATATGTGTCATCATATCAACGATACTTTTTTGTGTGAGTAGATTTGATTTAAGCCCCAATCTTTTCAAACCAGTATTTCTTATATTGTAGTAATGGATTTCTTTTTCTTTTCTAGGATTTTTGATACGTCTGACATTTACTTTAATATTCAATTTCCTAGCAGCATTTATGACTTTATCTGCGATCTGATTGACAGTGAGCAACTCTGTAAATTGATTATAGATTTTAAGTTCTCCTTTTTTTGCTTTATTCTTCAACGCGAGAGAGATGCATTGTATTGTATCCTTTAGATTAATATATCCTCTTGTTTGCTCTCCCCTACCGTAAATTGTTAATGGTTCATTACAACAAGCTTGGACAATGAATCTATTAATTACAGTGCCGAAAACTGTATCGTAATACAAATTTGTGAAAAGTTTTGTATTTGTTCTCATTGCCTTGGTCTCAAAACCATAGACAGGACCTTGCATTAGATCCGTGACTCTTAAGTGATAATTCCGCACATAGAACCATACTAAATCAGTATCTAATATTTTTGACGTATGATATAAACTGGACGCCTCTCTTGGAAAAAGAAATTTATCTTTTCTGTTTTTGTGCTTTATAGTGATCCATCCTTCTTCAATATCAATGTTCGGTGTACCATACTCACCCATTGTTCCTAGTTTTATCAAATGGGTATTTGGTGAGAATTCTTTTATGGCATGAAGAACATTTAATGTTGAGATAATATTGTTATGTATAGTAAAATGAGATGATTCATAGTCTTTCATAGAATATGGAGCGGATGCTTGCTCTGCAAAATGAATTATCGCATCAGGTTTAGTTTGACGAATTATCTTTGATAAATGAATATATTTACAACAATCTATGTTATGTGAAATTATTTTATTATTACATTGACTATTGAAAATTTTTAATTTGTTGGAAAATGAATTTGAGAAAAGAGGCTGGACATTTGAATCCCTAGACATACGAGATTTGATCAAATTATCAATTATAATTGTTTGATTTCCAGCAAGCGCGAGATCAATAGACATAGGCCAACCCAAATATCCTTTACCACCTAAAATGATAATTTTCATTTTTTCTACCTTCTAATCACCTGGCCAATACCTCTTGATCTGATGATCGTTAAGATTCTCAAATAAATCATCAGTATCAAGCAATGATAAAATTTCTTTTTGTGAAAGTTTTTTTTCTTCTGATGAAATGTATGGTTTATTTACAGAACCTGTGACTTGATTTGGGTATTTAAAGTTTACTTCATGATGCATTGATTTTAATGCAGGAGTGATACATAGCATGTCTTCGAGCTCAATTGTTCTTCTACATTCCTCGGAAGTCATCAGTTCCTCATATTCTTTTTCACCCGGCTTAGAGCCAATGACCTTAATAGAGTTCTTCTTATTTGTACTAAATTTAAGGATCATCGCTTGTGCTAAGTCATTGATATTTAGAACGGGCATTTTAGAAATAAATATCTCTCCTCCCTTAGCTAGACTAGTACTTTTTAGAATCAAATCTATAGCATTTTTTGAACTCATAACAAATCTAGTCATTGCTTTAGATGTAAGCGTGATATCTATATTCTTTTTTATCTGATTGAAAAATATAGGTATAACAGATCCATTAGATCCAAGAACATTACCAAACCTTATTGAAGAGAAAATTGTTTTGGAACCGGAAATATTATTGGCTGCAGTAATAAGTCTTTCGCCCATAAGTTTAGATGCACCCATGACATTCGTGGGATTTACTGCTTTATCTGAACTGGTAAATATAACTTTTGAGACAACATTCTCTTTAGATACATCAATAATGTTCTGGATACCTCTTATATTGGTCATAATAGCTTGTTGAGGTGATTTCTCGCATACAATCACGTGCTTAAGGGCTGCGAGGTGGAAAACAATATCTATGCCCTTAAAGTGCTCAGCTAATTGAGATTTCTCTCTAATATCACACAATCTAAAATGGACCTTATTATCATGATATTTTTGATCTTCGGTGAAAACTCCATTCTCGCTATTATCTAGACCCACGATTAATGATGGTGAACAATTATCGTTAGCTAGTAATGAATCAATTAATTTTCTACCGATAGAACCGCATGAGCCAGTAATTAATATTTTTTTATCCTTAGTGACGTTATTCATAATTCTTTATTAATAAAATAATCAATAGTCTTTTCGATTCCTAATGCAAGGGATACATTGGGTTGCCATTTAAGTAAATTAGAAGCTTTCTTAATCAAGCCATAGTTCCTCTCTGTCTCTCCTAAAAGAGCATCGCAATGTTCTATCAATATGTTAGCATATGATCTTCGTTCTAATGCATGTACTATTATTTCTGACAGTTGATTGATACTTGTCTCTTTGCCCGAAGCAATTTGAAGAATATCACATTTAATTATATTTGACACAGCACATTTATAAATTGCATCAACAAGATCATCGATGTATATAAAATCTCTTGTTTGCGTTCCATTTCCATTTATTTGAATGATATTTCTCAGTAAACTGCTTCTTATGAATTTTGCAACAACACTATTCTTCCTATGAGATAAGGGTCCGTAAACATTGCTAAATCTTAAAACAGCAGTTCTAAGACCGTATGAGTTATAAAAAGCTGAGCAATATGCCTCGGTTGCCAGTTTACTCGCACCATAAGGTGAAATGGGTCGTGTAAGCATATCCTCATGAAGTGGGGGCTTAACATTACCCAATGTTGCTCCGCTCGATGCAGTTATGAATATACGAACATTATTATTCTTTGCAGCATTCAAATAATTAAAAGTACCAATGACATTATTTCTAAGATCATCTGTTGGATTTTTGATAGATGGTTGTACACCAGTATTAGCCGCAAGGTGCACTATAGCATCTATATTCTGACAGAGAATATCTGAGGTTTTATCATCTAAAATATCCCCTGGAATAAATTTAACTGAATTACTTCCTGTCAAATTTTTAGCTGTAACTTCGTCAAATTTACAAACTCGTGCTAAATCCTCTTTTTGACCAACTTTCAGATTATCAATTACAATTATCTTGGACTCGTTGTCTTCGTACAGGATCCTTCTTATTAGTGATGTTCCTATAAACCCACAGCCTCCTGTGATTAACCAATTCATTTATACTCCTAGATGCTAAGACTCATAATAATCACAATACCAATCAATGAAATGTGAAATACCCTGTTCAATATCAGTTGAAGACCTATAATCGATTAATTGATTTAGAAGTTTTGTACATGAAGAAGTTCTTAATACATCTCCAGGTTGAATTGGTAAATATCTCTTTTTAGCTCTCATACCAATTTTATTTTCTAATGCTTCAACGTATTCCATTAGAGATCTCGGTTGACTGTTCCCAATATTGTAAATAGAGAAATTTTTATTTTGCTTTTTATTATCATTTTTAATTTTAAAAAAATCCAATTCAGCAATTTTAGCAACAGCATTCGATATATCATCTATATATGTGAAATCTCTAGTCATCTTTCCATGGTTATAGATATCAATCTCTTGACCATTTAAAATTGATTTTGCAAATGAAAACAATGCCATGTCAGGTCTACCCCATGGACCATAAACAGTGAAAAATCTTAGGCCAATTGTTCCTATATCGTATAAATGACTATAAGAGTGTGCTAGTAATTCATTTGACTTTTTAGTCGCAGCATACAAGCTAATCGGATTATCAGTATTATCGCTCTCATTAAATTTGTCTTTTGAACTAAGACCGTACACACTCGAGCTACTTGCATACAATAATTTCTTTATATTATTATTTCTGACACATTCAAGAATATTATAAAACCCAATCATATTATTTCTTAAATATGAGTCTGGATTCTCTATAGAGTAACGAACACCCCCCTGTGCAGCTAGATTGATTATTAGATTAAAATCATATGATTCAGCTAGATTAGAAAGTTCATTCTTTTCAGAAATATCTAGTTTAAAAAATGTAAAGTCATATTTTTTACTTATATTCTCTACACGATCTTTTTTAAGGCTGACTTCGTAGTAATCATTTAGATTGTCTATACCAATAACTTCATGACCCTGATCTAAAAGCTTGATGCAAACATGCATTCCTATGAAACCAGCCGCTCCTGTTACAAGAATTTTCATAGACCCATTCGCATAAACATACTATCATTACCCCAATAATGTGTAGATAAATGGTATACTCTAAAACAATTAACGTCAAAATATATTCAACTATTAATATAGCATGAACAATTTAGATTTTTTAACTTCTATAACTGACAACTTAAATTTTATAGTAAGATCAGTAGTGCTAGGTCTATTATTTGGTATTCTAATAAGCTATTTAGTATTGGATACATATAAGATAAACTCAAGATTGATAAGTTTAACGGGTGAATTAAATCCAATTGATTTAGTTTATGAACCATACATACTTACAAAACTTCAGCTATCAGGTATTGATCGTAATCTTGAGTACCCGTATTTGAAATATAATAAACACAATGAAATTTTGACGATAGTTTCAGATAATAAAGACACAATTTCAAACGATTTAGACTTAATTTTGAAAACTGCATTAGATGACCATGTGAGCCGTGCTATAGATGAGGCTAGAGATATAATTTCTGAACTTGAGAAAGATAACTCGAAAAATACAGCTATCAAGGTAGCTGTAGCAAAATATAATTTAAGAATTACAGAATTATCAAACAAAAGTATGGATCAGCTAATTGTTATCAGGAAAAGTAGCGTTAAAGAAGTAAAGCCATCAAACTTAGACATAATTATAATCTTCGGAATCATAGCCTTTTTCATTTCTCTATTAATCATAAGATTTAGATCTAACTAAATAGCTTATCTGGCCAACAGTAAGAACTAAGATTATGATAAAAAAAAGTGTTGCTTGATGATGTGCTAACTGAGATTGAGTTAACATAAAACCTATTTGTGAAGTAAAAGTAAGCATACCAATAGCAGAATAGTATTTAATATCGACGTTATCATTTCGGTAATGGAAATAAAAAAAATATACACCAGTTAATAATAAATATAGTAATGAAATAAACCCGAAAAAACCAACCTTTGCAAATATATCAAGAAAATCATTATGTGCATGATCGGAGAGATTGAAGTTAATATCAGTATAGATCTTTTGAGTATGACCTTCAAAACCATCCAGACCTATGCCAGTAAAAGGATAATTACTGATGGCATCAACTGCAACTTTTGCATATATGACTCGTTCCTTTAAAGATGTATTGACTTTATCTATCTCTATCTGATCATATGTAATATTCGGGATATCATATAGTATCGATGTTATTCTCTGTGACATCGGACTTATTAAGATCGTTAAAAATAATAAAAATATGATGATTATCTTAGCTCTCATGTTTTTAGAAAAGTTATTAGATAACAAAAAAGGTAAACACAAAAGCAATCCTATCAGTGAACCTCTTGTAAATGTGAATAACCATCCACATAACGACATTATCAGTGCAATGTATATCAATTTTCTGTTTATCTTTAGGTAATCACTGAATTTCAAGCAGACTAAAAGAAATAAAAACATAGTCATACATAAGTTACCATAGGTTATCACTACACTTGAAATAGTTCCTGCCCTTTGTGTACTTAAATTAAAATATTCATACATTGAGATAATGCCAGCAAACACTGAACCAATAATAATTCCATATGGCAGAGCAGTTATTGATATTCGTACTGATCTGAATAAAAAATATATCGGTATACATATTAGGAAGCGAGAATAATTATCTAACTCATGAATCTCAATATTATGATAGATAGCAGAAATAAGAACTATCAAAAAAAAAATTGGCAAAGAGAAAATAAAAACTCGCTCATGTTGAATAGGATCAATAATTCTATGATCAGTAAAAGGTAACGATAATAATAAAACTACTATAAAAAATAAATTATAAGCTTTGAGTGGAATAAAGTTAGATATAACATAAAATATTACTATGGAGGATATCAGATAACTAAGTGATTCTGATTTTCTATAACTGCTTAGTGAGTCTTTGATATAATTTATAAACAAGATTTCCTCAACATACTCTAAAATATCAGCAAGTTATTAGTAATTGATCAAAAAATACAAGCATTGTTACATTAAGGATATCCTATATAGATTAGGTTTTTAAGTATTTATCGATATAATAATTTATCGTTCTATCTAGCGAATCATTAAAATTTGTTTTAGCACTCCAGCCTATTTCAGATTTTATTTTGTTACAATTTAGTGAATATCTAAAGTCATGGCCCTTCCTGTCATCTATAAATTTTATGTTTTCGATATAAGATCCACCTTTTTCTTTCGACTTTATCCGGTCAAGTTTATCACAAATAATCTTTGTTAGCTCAATATTAGATAGTTCGTTGTTTGCGCCTATATTGAATTTTGAGCCATATAGATCTTTTTCTAATATAGTTAACACAGCATCACAATGATCTTCTACGTAAATCCAATCTCTGATATTCAGACCATCACCATAAATTGGAATATCCTCATCTCTTAGCGCAGATCTTATAATTGTAGGAATTAGTTTTTCGCAATGCTGCCTCTCACCAAAGTTATTACTACAGTGAGAAATTACACATGGAAGGCCATACGTATTATAAAAAGACATAGCAATATGATCAGCAGAAGCTTTGCAGGCACTATATGGATTTCTAGGATTATATGGAGATTCTTCTGTAAATGAGCTCTCTTCTTTTGATAGTGTGCCAAAGACTTCATCAGTAGAAATCTGATAAAAGATAAATTTTTTATTATTTGGCTGAATGTATTTTTGATAATACTCCAGAGCGGATTTTAGTATTGTATACGTTCCATTAACATTAGAGTGTATAAAGCTGCATGGCTCTTGAATTGAATTATCTACATGAGTCTCTGCAGCAAAATTTATTATCGCTCTTGGTGCATACTTATTTATCACATCTTTCAAAAATGTATAATTATTAATATCCTCTTTGAAGAACGTATAGTTTTCTGAATTTATATTTATATTATCTTGTTCTGATACATATGTGAGTTTATCTATATTTATCACAGGTTCATTTGTGTGTGAAACCCATTTGAGTATAAAATGAGATCCTATGAATCCTGAACCACCTGTAACAATAATAGACATATTAATCGATAAATAACTGGGACTCATATTATCATAATTTAAAAGAGATAAAGTTTTTATATGCCTTTTTTATATAAAATTATTATGATAGTTCTTATAATAATCTCAATCTCCAACCAAACTGTCCAGTTTTTTATGTAATATAAGTCATACATAAACTTCTCGTCAGCAAAATTAAGAGCAATATATAGACTTAGTAAAATACTGTCTAGTTTAATCGCGTTTATTGAAATAACTACGGTAAACTCTTGGTAAACATCTTGATAAGTATTGACTAAACCCTATTGTATGAATCATCATATCTTACAATATCATCTTCCTCAAGATAATCGCCAATCTGAACTTCAACAATCTTTAGAGGTTCTTTCTCTTTATTCCAGATCTTATGCTTCTCTTTTTTGTCTAAATGTATCGATTCATTCTTTTTTAAATTAAATAGTTTATCATTTTTTTGAACATGGGCATTACCCTCTAATACTATCCAATGCTCTGATCTTCTATCATGGCTTTGAAGCGAGAGTTCCTCATAAGGATTTACATGTAAGATTTTGATTTGATAGTTTGGAAGCTTAAGTAAAGATTCATACCAGCCCCATGGTCTATATTCTTTTTTGTGTTTAAGTTTTGCTAATTCATCATGTTTCGATAAAAGATTTTTGATATCATTAGTTCGACTTTTATCAATACAAAGTGTTTTGTTATTTGCAACGATACAGATAATATCTTTGAGACCAATACCCACAATATCATGATTACAATCATACGATTTAACAAAAGAGTTTTCTGAGTCAATTAGTAAATCTGATACCGAGTTTTCAGCTATACGTTTCCAATCACCTAAATCTGACCAATATTTCTCGTATCTATAACAGCCAATTCCAACTATCTTTTCCATGATGGCGACGTCAAAAGATACACATTTTAATTTTGACCATAAATTTGAATTTATTATAATCTCAGCACGATCCTTATCCAAGGATGAAACAATTCTAAGTAATTTATTATATAAGTCAGCATCGATTTTTTTTATCTGCTCTATTAGAGTGGTAACTCTAAAAAGAAACATTCCTGAATTCCATAGGTACTCACCAGTATCAATCATTCCTGTAGCATTTGAAAGACTAGGTTTTTCATAAAAATTTTCCACGGGTGCAATTTCTGAATTATTAAGGGTATGTATGTAACCGTATTGGGTTGCCGCATATGTGGGCTTTATCCCAAAAGTAATAATATTAAATTGATTTAGATGAGCAACAGCTGTCTCGATTGTACTATTGAAATAATCTATATCTGGCATGTAGTGATCTGATGGAAGTACTAGCATAATTGCCTCATGGTTGTTCTCGAGTAAGCAAGCTAATAAAATACTCGCTGCTGTATTTTTACCATTTTTTTCATAAATAACTTTGTCGTATTGATTATTATTAATTTCACCTATAAAAGGCTTATGTTTGATGTTAGTTGATATAATTGGTTTTTTAAAAATCTTGCTAGTGCATCTATTGAGTGTTTGAGTCAGTAACATTTGATTATTCAATATTAAATGATACTGCTTAGGCTTATTAATTTCAGATAAAGGCCACAAGCGGGTTCCTGAGCCTCCAGCTAATACTAATGGAATTATCTTACTCATAGCTATTCACTATGAATTTCCAAATAATACATGCTCAACTGATTCACAAATCATATGTCCAGCTATGGCGTGAACTTCCTGAATTTTTGGAGTATTGTCAGAATCTACAGATATAATCACATCACATTTTTTATACAAAAGATCAGCATTACTTCCCGTCATTGCTATTATGTTTTTCACTTGTGTTCTAGCTGTATTCACTAATTCTATTATATTTTCAGACTTTCCTGATGTTGTATAAACGATTAAAGTATCGTTTGGTTCGCCATAGGCACTTATTTGTCTTGAAAAAACGTTTTTATAGCCATAATCATTAGATATACAAGTAAGATTTGAGCTATTTGCAGTCAAAGCAATAGCAGGAAGAGATGGTCGATCAAAATTAAATCTACCCACAAATTCTGCACATATATGCTGACTATCAGAAGCGCTCCCTCCATTGCCAGCAAGTATAACTTTGCCTTTATTATTATATGTCTCAATAATAAGTTCTGCAGCTCCTTTGAGTGATTGTCTAAAATTTTCGCTATCTAAAGCTTCATTTATGACTTTTTTGGACTTATTAAGTGAGTGTGCAATTAAACTATCTATCATCATATTTCAAAACCTTGTTTTGTCTAAAGTATCACATTTACCATTACTTTTTGAATTTTCAGTCGTGATTTGAATCAATCCTGATACGCGATTAATATCAATATTTGCATTTTGACTCTTGGCTGCGATTAAGACTTCTGTGAACACAGGCTCAAAGGATTGCTTACTATCAAATCCAAATTGGTAAAAAGTATTATTTGATTCATTGAAAACGAATGTTATCTCGTCATTATTTACATTGCAAAGGATAAACTGATTTCCTCTTGAAGAAGAGTCGTAGTCAGGATCGACATATGCTAGAGAGGGTTTACTTTCATCCATATCATTTATAGATTTAGCTTTATCAGTTTTCTCGATTTCCGATTGCTCACTTTCAATTCTCTCTGGGATATTCTTAACTAGCATAGTCTTAGAGTCGTCCCTGGTGATACAGTATTCGAAAGGTATAGTAAGGAGACCAGAATCATATAAATGTAATGTAACCTCATCATTGTTGATCATAAAAAAATGATTACGCCAGCCTCTGTAATAGCCATTTTTTGTCTCATTTATAGAAAGACACACTCTATAACCGCTATAGGTATCACCAAGATGGTCTATACTTAATTTTTGTGGCTCATTTATAAATTCGATTTTTGTTTCTTCATGGTTATTGAGTTCTTTTATTAGATATTTTTTTAAAATTTTCTTATACGGTAAAGGAATACTTCCATAGTCGCCCTCTGAGACCTTTTTTAAGTTTAAATCTGGCGAAACAATAGAAGGTGCAGGAATATTGCCACAGCTAACTAATAAAAAAGTTAGAAAAAAAATTGAAAGAAATCTCATATGCCCAGGGCCGGAGTCGAACCGGCACGAGATTGCTCTCGAGGGATTTTAAGTCCCTTGCGTCTACCAATTCCGCCACCCGGGCCAGTAAAAAATATA
>MDTG01376777.1_pt1 | contig 14685 bp, 6 predicted proteins | sample 811421 | NCBI WGS metagenome assembly MDTG01 (sample SAMN05326645, study PRJNA326480) | marine metagenome | isolation source: seawater | place: Pacific Ocean: South East | collected 2011
CGCTCCGGTGTTTTACCGGGAATCGAACTTGGGCGCACGTCGGCGGGCACGCCAAACATGGTCGGCATAGATGGACCGTACATATCTGCATCCAAAAGCCCGACTTGTGCGCCAGTTTGAGCAAGACCTACTGCCAAATTGCTTGCAACAGTGCTTTTTCCTACTCCTCCTTTGCCAGACGCCACGAGAATAACATTTTTAACACCCGGAATGCTTTGTTCAGAAAAAGCATTGCCGACCGCAGAGGATATTTTTTGTTGGCAGGATAAAGTAAAGTCTATTTTGGGGTGTCGCTGTCGGGCGATCGTTAAGATTTGTTCTTTTAGATGGTCAACCCGTAATAAAGCGTTTGAGGGCAACTCGATTTGAATATCAACACCTTTTTGAGCGGCGAGAAGTTCAATAGGCCATCGGAGGTTCCCAAGTGTGTCTTGGAAATTAGGTTCTATGACCTCTTGGATGTTGGTTTTTAAGTCACTGATTTCAATGCTGTTTATTGGCATTTGAGACTCTTTCTTTATTAATCCCATTTATCCCTCCGCAACCCATGCTCGATACAAATATAGCTCTTTGCTACCTAGTTTCAAGTGGCATCTTGTTCTTTGTAAGAAGGTTGGCTAGCGTTGCGTCGGAGCTAAATGATGAAACTGTGGATCAACGGAAAAGTAGAAAAAATTGATGAGCTTATGCCCAATGAGAGTACCATTTCCGATCTCTTGAAGTTAAAAGGTTGGAGAACTGAAGGTATCGCTGTCGAGCTTAATGCGCAGGTCGTTCCCCAAAAAAAACATATAGCGCACAAACTAAAAAACGGTGACAAAATCGAAGTGGTGACTTTGATTGGTGGAGGGTGAAAGAAGATGGATGCTAAGATTGATAGTTTGAAGATAGGCCCCATTACGCTTCAAAGTCGCCTTATTGTTGGTACAGGAAAATACAAGAATGTCGACGAGACAGAAGCATGCTTAAAAGCCTCTGGTGCCGATATGGTAACGGTCGCTGTGAGGCGAGTTGCCCCACCTCAACCCGGTGAAAAGAGTTTATGGGACGTGATTCCGAAAGAAATGCATATACTTCCCAACACGGCTGGTTGCTATACGGTAGAGGAATGTTTGCGAACAGCTCGGCTTGCTCGAGAACTGCTAGGTGAGGAACGTGGCCGTTTGGTTAAAGTGGAAGTGATTGGCGATCCAAAAACCCTTTTTCCTGACGTGGGGGGGACGATTGCTGCAACCGAAGCATTAGTGAAAGAGGGCTTTGTTTGTTTGCCTTATATTACCGACGATCCCGTATCTTGCCAAAAGTTAGTGGATGTCGGAGCTGCTGCGGTGATGCCACTGGCCGCGCCTATTGGTTCGGGTTTAGGCATTCGTAATCCATTTAATTTGCAAATTATTTTGGAGCAGATTCAGTTGGAAAAAGGCATACCCGTCATCGTTGATGCTGGGGTAGGTACCGCTTCCGATGCTGCCCGAGCTATGGAAATGGGTGTGGCTGGTGTTTTGATGAATACCGCTATTGCGGGTGCGCAAGACCCCCTCTTAATGGCCCAGGCCATGAAAATGGCGGTCAGTGCCGGTAGAATGGCCTTTAAGTCTGGTAGGATTCCTCAAAAGCTCTACGCAACGGCCTCCAGTCCATTACTTGGAATGATTCACTAAAGTCTATTTAATACGAGACCTTAGGGCAGCCAAAAGAGATCTCTTATTTGTGTCGAAATTATCATCAAGTTGGAAGCCTTAGGCTTCTTGATGCTTAGGTGAGTGACATTTTCTCGTAACGGGAAATTTGTCTAATTTTGGCTATATGAGAATCCAAATGATACAATTTAAAGTGCTTAATCAGCCTATGCATTGGAAACGTTCTTTCTTGATTTCGGGGGTCGAATGAGAACTAGAGATTTGATGGTCGTCATGGGGTCCTTAGGTGGGACGATCGTGCTCTTGTATGGTTGGCCGACGCTCCACCGCTACGAAAATACCGTAGATAATCGTTTGGTTCGTATCAGTCGCGTTACCCAGGAAACACGAATTTTGGAAGAGGGCAGAGGCTGGGTTAAAGCTGGGTTATCAAGCCCGCCGCGCTCACTCTATTGTGAAGGGACTTGTCCAGATAAGCCCTCTAATAACAAAAGTTGGCGTCCGACGGCCTCTTTAGAGCAGCCTCGAAGTTGGACGTTATCAAAAAGCCAACAAAAAAAACGCCCCAAGGCACCTTCCCCCGAAAAGCATGCTTCGTCCGTAAGACTTCAAAGCTCTGCATCAGAACTTAATCTTGGCGGTTCGGCACAATGTGCCTGTCAGCAGCCGGGGAGTTTATGGCGGTTTATTCAGAAAATTCTGCGCTGAACTTTACCTGAAGGATGTATTTTATAAGATTTTTATGTAAAAGCATTCTTATTTTAATGTGTGAGGCGCCTTATGAAACTTTCTCAAATATCTTTCGCGTTACTTTTTTTTGTCGGTGGGGGTTGTGCTCATGGACCAAGTGCTGAGGAAGTTGCAGCGGCCAAGGCTAAAGCTGAAGCTGATGCAAAAGCAGCTCAATTAGCGAAAGAGGAGGCCGAGCAACAGGCACGTATTGAAGAGGACTTATTCGGCCCGCCAAAAAGTTATGACCAACTGGCTTCTAAATTCGAATTCGAATGTCCTGCACCCCTTTATGATTTTACGCAGCCGCATTCTGTTCAGCTGGGCGAACAGCAATTTTGGATTCATGGAAGCCTCGTGGAGCGTGAAGGAGATATTGACAAAAAAGAATGGCGAATTGGTGTTTTAGGCGCGATTAAAGACGCTACTGAGCCAACTCAAGCTAACCTAAAAAAAGCTGGTGCGTTGTTTGTGAAAGAAAAAGTTGATTTTGTAATCGTGAATGGAGATTTAGCCGATCAATTTGACGACCTCGCTGGTGTGTTTGATTTGCTTGCGGAAAACTTTTCAATGCCGTTATTTGTTTTTCCTGGAAATGTAGACCCCGTAGGTGGATTTAATCAAAATTTTCTGCGTGTTCAAAAATCGAAACCAAACTTCTTTAATATGATTTGGCACCGACACCTTAAATGGGGCAAATTGCATCTTTTCGTCTTGCCTGGTTATCACAATAAAGATTTTTCTCAGCCAGGGGCATGTATCTATCGTCAAAAAGATATCGACGTTGTTGATGGATTGATGTCGGAAGCTCAAAATATGAATGAAATTTTTGTTCTGGCATCTCATGGCCCCCCGCTTGGAAAAGGCAAATATGATTTGGACTTCGCCGCAGGTGGTGAGAATGTAGGTGATCCTCAGTTGGTAGACCTCGTCCGAAAACATAACGTACCTGTTGGTATCTTCTCGCATATTCTAGAGTCGGGTGGGAATGCAAAGACGGATATCGAAAATAAGAGCCGTCAGAAGTTCCCCATGAAAGCAAAAGTTAAAAATTTATATCTGAACGCAGGTGCTGCTAGTGGCATGCCTTGGGATTTAACCAATGGTAAACTGAGCGAAGGTATGGCGGCGATTATCCGAGTGCACGCGACAGAGGGTGTCGATGCTGATTTGATCCGGTTTTGAGCGGGATCTAAAGATCGTTTCAAGCAGCTTTTAACGCTATTTGAGCGCCACTTAACGCCTTTTTATGCAGATCGACGCTTAGAGCGTGATCCAACTCACAAGAATTGCGGCATTGAGAGCATAGATAGGTCCTGTAAGTTGCTGCTTTGGTCGTCGACTTGCTAAACTTTGGGAATGAATCCAAGGTTGTCAAAATACGTGATCGGTGCGTTTTGCCCGTTATTGCTATTGTCCTGTACGGATGCTGTACAGCCGGGTCCTATTGCCCATCGTGATTATCAACCGGGCGCCTATACTAAAATCCCTGGCGTAAATGCGCCGTATGATTATCTCGAAGATTACGATGAGGCCGATCTCGTTCCTCAGGAATTAGTAGTCCGACTCAAATCTTTTGCGGATGAAACGGCACTGCTCACTATTTTAGAAGAAGAAGGTTTATTAGAGATCCAATCTGCAGCCGAAGCTTCTAGTGGTGACGATGGGATCCGTCGGTTACGATTTGCTGAAGAAGCAAATCTGGATGGTGTTTACGATTACCTACGGGACTTAGATGAAATTGATTTTGTTGAGCCAAACCTTAAGGTAAGCGTGATCGATACACCTTCAGATCCAATGTGGTCGTCGCAATGGGGGCCTTCTAAAATCAAAGCAAAAGAGGCGTGGGACTATTTACCTCATACGCCTAAAGATTACCTCGTTGGCGTCATTGATACGGGAATCGATTACACACATCCCGATCTCGCTGATGCGATGTGGCAAAATGAAGCAGAAATCCCAGCCAATAATGTTGACGATGACGGTAACGGCTATGTTGACGACGTGTATGGATACGATTTCGTCAATTTTGATGCCGACCCCTATGATGATCATTATCACGGAACTCATTGTGCTGGGATTATTGGCGCGTCTCACAATACCACTGGGATTGCCGGTGTCGCACCCAACGTGAAGTTGGTCGGCTTAAAATTTTTGGCTGCAAATGGTCGTGGTAGCAGTTACGGTGCCATGCGTTCCCTTCGTTATGCAAATGATATGAACGTTCCTATTACGAATAATAGTTGGGGTGGGGGGCCTTATAGCGCAGCGCTCTATAGCGAAATATCACGTTCTCTAGATATCGGCTCTATCTTCGTGGCAGCCGCTGGAAATAATAATACGAATACCGATGCGGTCATCTATTACCCCATGGGATACGACCTTAAGAATGTTGTTTCTGTGGGTTCATCGACAACATCAGATTCTCGTTCTTGGTTTTCTAACTACGGACAGACCACTGTTGATTTATTCGCGCCCGGTTCTCATATTTTGGCGACTTTCCCGGATAACAGTTATTCTTCCATCTCGGGTACGTCCATGGCGGCCCCTCATGTGGCCGGCGCGTTTGCCGTGCTTTGGGCGGCGCTGCCGCCACAGACTGCCTATTTGGACGTGATAAGCGGGCTTTTGGAACACGTTGATCCTGTTGCCGCTTTTGAAACGGTGTCTGTTACGGGGGGGCGGTTGAATTTATTAAATGCGCTCGAAACACTCGCCGATCCGGCGCCAGCTACCCCCGGTGGTCTTTCGGTTGAAGCTGGGGTTGAAAGTGATATTTTTGTGTCGTGGGACCCTAGCGATGATGAAAATTTGGGTGGCTATCGTATTTATTTCGGTGTCGACCAAAGTCAGTACGACTTTGTAGACGTTTCCGTGGATATGTTTAGTCACCGATTGGCGGATCTGCAAAACGATGAAACCTATTTTATCGCATTAGCCGCCATCACCACGCGCGGCACACCTTCTGATTTAACCGAGGCTCTAACGGCCATTCCAACTGATGGTATCGCACCAGCAGGTATTCTCAACTTGACCGCCTATATAGAGGCGGGGCTACAGCTTCCAGTAACCTTGGTTGCTTCATCCGGAGATTACGGAGAAGATTGGGATGGGGATGCTTCTATTGACGGTAACATTAATACGGCGTGGTCCGCTCCCATTTTATCTGAAAGAGCTGAGCACGATTTGCTTTTCGGGTTTGACGGTAATGTCACGCTGGGACAAATCAGAATCTATCATGGTGATGGATTTGTTCATTACTTTCCGTCGTCATTTGATATTGAAACAAGCGACAACGGTGCCGACTGGATTACCGTCGTGTCAGAAAGCGGTTACACCGCTGACCCGGGGACTTGGGGCGTCTGGAATTTTAATGGTGCTCTAGCCTCGATGGTTCGTTTTCGTGTGACCGAACCTCAAGGTCACGAAAATGGTCTGTTTTATGCTGTGTTGCCTGAGATCGGCTTTTATGAAGCTGCAAACAGTCAGAATGCTGCTGAGTTGACCTGGTCGGCGCCTGGCGATGATGGCTTTACTGGGACTGCTGCCAGTTATGAAATCCGTTATAGTGAAACCCCAATTACGGCAACCAATTTCGATACGGCTTCTCTTTATAGCGAAGTGGGTGCTCCGCAGATATCCGGGAGCTTGGAGCAAATACGAATCGATGGCTTGATGCCAGAAAGACAATATTTCTTTGCTATGGTCTCAGAGGACGAGGCTGGGAATCGTTCGCCCGTCTCTAATTTGGCGTCGGTGACCACTCTTGGTTTACCTCCTGGTGCAATTCAAGATTTACGGGCTCTTCAGGTGGGAGAGACATCTATTACATTAGGTTGGACAGCGCCCGGTGACGATGACTATGAAGGACAAGCAGCGTCATACGATCTGCGGCATGCGACTGTGAGGCTGCATTCAGGAACATTTCTATCAGGTACGCCTATTCAAATGACAGCACCGCAGAGCGCCGGTTCGGCGGAAAGTATCGAAGTTACGGGGCTACTTCCTCAGACAACTTATTTCTTTGCTTTAAGATCGATTGATGATTCAGAGCAATCCTCTGTTCTCTCCAATATCTTACAGGTAACCACTGGTAATCTGGATGATACGGAGCCTCCATCTGCGGTTGCCGATTTGTGGGCTTATGTCGAAGAGTTACAGGGGACAGATATTGGCGTTGCGGAAGTACAGAGTAACGGGGATTATCCGGGGGATTGGGATGTTACAAACCTAATAGACGGTTTATCAAATACGGCATGGGCATCGTCGGCAATAACGAATCACGTAACAACCGCTGAGGTCGTTTTTGAGTTGAGTGGTACGGAACCGTGGAATGTAGGCGGTATCCGAATGACACCCTACACCGGTTTTTTGGACTTGTTTCCGAAAACGTTTCGCATTGAAGTAAGTTTGGACGATGAGAACTACATTCCAGTGGCAGGTCGTACCGGACAGCCTCGAACAGAAAATCCTTTAGAAATTGTTTTTGAAAATGAACAAGCAAGATATGTAAAACTGATCATCAATGAAGTGGCCGATGATTTCAATAACCAGTTTGCGGTCTTATCTGAGTTTGAAGTCTTTTCACCCGCAGGCAATGGATTTGAAGTTGTTTTACAGTTTACTGCACCCGGAGACGATGCGCATATCGGTCAAGGGACTCGCTATGATATCCGAGCATCCGAATCAGAGATTCGCATCGAGAATTATAGTACAGCAACGATTTTGACGGAAGCATCCCCTCATCTGGCTGGTACTTTAGAGACATACCGCTTCGATGAGTTATTGGGAGAACGAAACTATTATTTCGCCTTAAAGACATTAGATGACCAAGGTAACTGGTCAGACATTTCTAATATTGCAACGATCGAAACGCCGCCGATACCGCCCGCAGCAGTGGTCGATTTATCGGCACAGGGTGGACCGGGCTACATTGATCTCAGCTGGACAGCGACAGGGGACAATGGTCGAGAAGGCCAAGCGGCGCTTTATGAAATACGTTGGTCTCATGAAGCCATCACGCCTTATAATTTTAATGCGGCCTTCATCGCGCCCAACATGCCTGTGCCCGCTGCGGCAGGGAGCAGTGAGACTTACCGGCTGACGGGATTAGATAACGAGGAGAAAATATATTTTGCCCTCAAAGCGACTGATGCAAAGAGCAACAGTTCATTGATTTCTAATGTTACATACGGTGTTAGTTGGGATACCATTGCCCCATCAACAGTGGCAGATGTGACACTCCTACTATCTAATAATCAGGCTGGCGAAGCGCTCCTGCAAGCCACATTCTCTCCTTCGGGGGACGATTGGTTAGAAGGGGAGGTTTCTGGATATGAGCTTTATGTCCACACGGAATTCATCCAAGACAGCAATATCGATGAGGCATCAATGTTGCTTTTAGCGCCTAATGAGACGCAGCGCTTTTTAGAGGGGTTACCATTAGAAACTGAGCACCATATCGTTGTCAGAGCGTACGATAACCAACCAAACTTCAGTGGTTTCTCGACCAATGTTTCGGCTTTCACTGCAGGGATACCACCCGGCGCAATCAACGATTTTTCTGCTTTTGATATAGGCGTATCACAAGTGAGTTTTTCATGGACCGCCACTGGTGATGATGACTTATCCGGAACGGTCTCTATTTGCCAAATATCGATTACACATAACGGGGACAGTGACACGGAATTCGTGATTATGGATCCTCTTGCGGGTGGTCTTAACGAGGCTCGAACCGTGACAGACCTTTCGGGCAACACCGACTATGGTGCCGTTTTGACTTGTTGGGATGACCGAAATCAAAGTGTTTCCACAGACTTGATTACATTTCGAACTGATGATGGAGAGCCCCCAGCAGCCATTTTAGACTTCTCCTTACAGACGGGTAATGCGCCTGGTGCTCTCGAACTTTCATGGACCGCCCCTGGCGATGACAGTAACGAAGGAACTGCAGTGGCTTATGAAATAAGATATAATGAAGGTGGTACATTTGCAGAAAGTGATTTTAATACGCAACTTTTATGGGCCAATACAATCACCCCTCAAATCTCTGGTAGTTTGGAGACGCTTTCTCTATCTTTATCAGACGAGCGTCAATACTGCTTTGCCGTCATTGCTATAGATGACAAAGGCCTTAAAGGTGCTGTGTCAAATATTGCGTGTGCGGATTCTGGCTGGGAAGCGCCTGCTATCGTGACAGATTTACAAGTAGTATCCATCGACAGAGTTGATATTGCCTTATCTTGGACTGCTTCTGGGGATAACGGGACAGAAGGCCAAGGTCTTACTTCGCATCTTCGATACGCTACGCAACCCCTGTCGGATGACAATTGGGAATTGGCGATACCAGTTGAGAATATGACACCACCGCTGTCGGCGGGTGGTTTTGAATCTTTTATTGTTCAGAATTTAAATGGTGCGACGACGTATTATTTTGGTTTGAAGATCGAAGACGACAAAGGGCTTATGTCTCCTTTATCTAACGTGGTTTCAGCGCATACTGAAGATACAGTGCCACCCGCGCCAGTTTTAGATTTGAGTGCTGCAGCCAGTAGTCTAGATGGCGTAATGATTTTGAGTTGGACCGCTTCGGGAGAAAACGGTGACCAGGGTTCGGCGCAATCTGTTGAAGTACGATATCTTGCTGGCTCTAATGATGATTTCGCATGGGATATCGCGGCGCCGCTTAGCAGTGTCCCTGGCGCTGGTACCGCTGGAATGACCTTAACCGCTTTTGCGCAAGCTTTGACTCTCGAAACGACATATTGTTTTATGGTTCGAACAACAGATACGGTGGGTAATGTTTCTGAAGATTCAAACGTCGCTTGTGCAGAGACGCAAGAGTCACCACCAGCTCAAATTATAGATCTGACGGCAACTGGTCTCACGTCTGAGACAGTGAGTTTACAATGGACAGCTCCAGGTTCATCAGCGAACGAAGGGCAGGCTTCCAGTTACGAGGTTCGATATCACAGCGCGCAATTAACGAATTCCAACTGGCCGATGGGTACTTTGGTAAATATAAATACGACGCCAGGCCCTGCGGGTACTCTAGAAAACGCAGTCGTTGGAGGCTTAGTTACTGATACCTCTTATTACTTTGCAATCAAAACGACCGATGAGCGCGGTAATGTTTCGCCGGTGTCTACGAATGTCGTCGGCGAAACGCTAGATGAAATTGCGCCGGCTACAATTTTAGACTTGAGTGCTGGTCCAGGCAGCCTAAATGGTACAATTGTCCTAAATTGGACTGCTGTGGGTGATAGCGGTCTCGAGGGACGGGCGACGGCCTATGAAATTAAATACAGTCGATACCCCATTACCTCTGATAATTTCGACGCCACAGATTCGTATACTTATGTCTTAGCACCGAAGATTGAGGGTCAAACAGAACAGGTTACATTGAGTAGTTTAGAAAATGAAACTTCTTATTATTTTGCAGTGAAGGCCCTTGATGAGGTGGGTAATGCGTCAATGCTGGGCAATGTCGCAAGCGCTGATACACCTGAAGTTTTACCAGGGCGTGTGAGCAGCCTTAGTGTTACTGAGGTTGGAATAGGTCAGCTAGGATTAAGCTGGACCTCTTCTGGCGATGATGGCATTCTAGGTATCGCGAGTGCGTATGATCTACGATATAATACCGAGGAGCTCACGGCGGATAATTGGAACGCCGCCATCAGTGTTTCTCAGAATATAATCCCCCAAGCTTACGGCTTGGAGGAAACGTGGCTTATTACGGGATTAGCGGACGACACTTTATATTACATCGGCTTACGAGTTATTGACGATCGTGGAAACGCATCGGTGTTATCCAATATTGTTTCGGGACAAACTTTCGATGTCATGTCGCCGGCTGAAGTGACAACGCTGGTAGCGCAGCCGCCTTTGGGCGATGGTGGTGTTATCACGGTCGGAAGTGCTGAGGCTACGAGTACGTATTCTTCGTCTTGGACAGCAGCAGCGTTGATAGACGGGGATAGCAGCACATCATGGGCATCGCAGATTAGTGCGGAAATGCAATCTCAATCGTTCAAGATTTCGTGGGGAGCTTCCAAGGAAGTTGGTGCGATCAATCTATTCGCAACTAAAGATTATGAACACCTTTTTCCAAAAGCTTTTACGATCGAATTGAGCGATAATGGCAGCGATTGGATCACGGTTGCGAACGAAGTTGGCTTTGAAGCCATTGCGGGTTATAACCGATGGTCCTTTGATGGTGTCTCTGCAACTGAGATGAGAGTGCAGATCTCAGATTTTGGAACGATTGCGGGGCAGTTCATTGCTATGGTCGCTGAAGTAAGTTTGGAAGAGACTACTCCTGACCCAAGAAAGTTGAGTTTAAGATGGCTTGCAGTTGGGGATGATTTAGACGACGGTACTGCTACCTCTTATGAAATCCGTTACAGCGAAACATTGATAACGGATGCGAATTTCTCCCAAGCAGTCTTATGGGACGATGAGAGTACGCCCAGATCAGCAGGCAGTATCGAAACCGGTGTTATAACGGATTTAAATCCGGAAACCGCGTATTACGTAGCAATGAAAGTGACCGATGAAGCAGGCAATGAAAGCGGTCTTTCAAACATCGCAACGGCAACCACTCGAGCTGCACCGCCGGGGCAGATACAAGATTTGCGAGTTGAAAATGTTTTGCAAAATCAGTTCGATATTGTTTGGACGGCCCCAGGGGATGATGGTGAAACGGGCCAAGCAGCAAATTATGATTTAAGGAGATCTAGTCAATCCCTCACTTTAATTAATTTCGAAGACGCTTTGAGCGAGCCAACGGCTGCGCCTGAGATGGCGGGTTCCTTGGAGCGTGTGACTGTGAGTGGATTAAATGCAGGTACGAGGTATTATCTTGCCATTAGAACCCAAGATACGGACGGAAACTGGTCAGAAATTTCTAATGTTTTGAACGCGGAAACAGCAGCAGGACCAGACACCATAGCCCCTGAGACCATCAACTCTTTATCTGCATCACTACCTTCTGGCGATGTGAATACGTCACCTATTGTTTCGGAAGTAAGTGGCGCGCAATTTCCCGACGGACAGGCAGAGTTACTATTAGACGGTCAGTTAGGTACCGATTGGTACACTCCGGCCCGTGAAAATATGCAAGAAGAAGCAGTCATTATTGATTTAGGCGTAGAAGTTTTAATCGAAGAAGTTGTGTTAACGGCGAGTTCTTTTTTTCCAGAGTTGTTTCCTCAAACATATGACATTTCTTTGAGTTTAGATGGCGTTAATTACCAAACGGTGGCATCAGGTTCTGTCAACAACGTACTTGCTAATGCCGAAATAACCCATACTTTCGCGGCAATGCAGGGTCAATTTGTGAAGTTAACAATTAGCGAAACAGCGAGCGGAAGTAATGGTTTGTTTTACGTTGCCTTGGCGGAGCTTTCCGTGAATCAATCTGCCGCTAACGATGGAAAAGCTTTGCTTACTTGGGTCGCCACTGGTGATGATGCCGCTTCGGGAAGCGCTTCGACATATGAAGTGCGTTACAGCCAAAGCCCAATCGATGATGGAAACTTGATGTCTTCGAGTATATGGTTAGAGAATGTGCCGACTCCTTCACCTTCTGGTGCATTGGAAACTTGTACGCTCTCTGGTCTTGATTCAGGGGCACTTTATTACTTCACTGTTATCGCATTGGATGAGGATGGAAACTCTTCGGGATTATCAAATATCGCGACAGTTACGATTCCGTAAAATTACTCATAGAAATGGATTTCAGCTGTTGACTCAGTTATAAAAAAATATGGCTTCTGTATATCCTCGTATCGATCGGCACTATCGTTCTACCGCGCTCAATCGATTAAAATCTGAGCGTTTTGACCTCTTGGTGGTGGGTGGTGGCATCACAGGGGTCGGAATTGCTTTAGATGCGGCAAGTCGCGGTTTTAAAGTTGCTTTGGTCGAGAAAAATGATTTCGCTTCAGGAACGAGTAGTCGCTCCACGAAATTGATTCACGGTGGTTTAAGATATCTCAAAAATTATGAATTTAAGCTTGTTAGGGAGGTAGGCAAGGAACGAGAAGTTGTATTCAAGAATGCGCCTCACCTTGTCAAACCCATGCCTATTTTATTACCACTTACGCGGCATGGTCAGCTAGGTCCTAAAATGACATCTTTAGGTTTATGGATTTATGACAGACTTGCTGGAGTCAAGGTATCAGAAAGACGCAGGATGTTATCATCTCAAAAGGTTGCTGAAGTTGAGCCACTCTTAAATGGCGCTGCTGTTGTAGGTGGTGGTTTGTATGTCGAATACCGAACGGATGATGCCAGGTTGACTTTGGAGATCGCTAAAAAAGCGATCAATTTTGGTGGTGTTTTAGTTAATCATGTAGAGGTATCAGATTTTCTTTACGAAGATACCTCAAAAAGAACAGGACAGGTCTCGGGCGCTTCCTGTCGAGACGTCCTACGTGGCGATCAAATAGAAATTAAAGCGGATATGGTCGTGAACGCATGTGGACCGTGGGTCGATATGGTTCGTAACTTAAATGAGCCTATTGATGGTAAACGGTTGGTTTTAACAAAGGGCGTTCATATTGTGGTTCCGAAGGACAAACTTCCGGTAAATCAGATATTATATTTTGATGTGGCTGATGGACGTATGATTTTTGCTATTCCTCGAGAGGGTATGACTTATATCGGAACGACCGATACACATTATGAAAGTGCAACCCAGGAGCCTGGCGTTACTTGGGAGGATGTCGATTATCTTCTAAATGCTGCCAATGAAATGTTCCCCAGTATAGAATTAAAGCGACAAGATGTTTGCTCTACGTGGTCCGGTTTGAGGCCACTTATCTTTGAGCCTCAAAAAGGTCCGTCCGAGCTTTCCAGGCAGGATGAAATTTTTGTTTCTAAATCTGGCTTGATCTCTATCGCTGGAGGTAAGTTAACAGGTTATCGTAAAATGGCTGAGCGTGTTATGGATGTTGTTTATTCCAAAATTTCAAACAAGCAAAAAAGGGATTGTGCTTCACAAAGCGTGACCTCGGACATTGCGTTAGGAGCGCAACCCTTTGTGAATGAGTCTGAGGTCATAGAGCTAATTGATCGGCTCGGATCTGAAATACAAGCATGTGGTGGTCCTATTGAACATGCAGATACATTAGTAAGACGATACGGTCGCGAGGCGATTAAAATATGGGAAAGTGCAAGAGAAAAAATGAAAGTAGATTTTGATGAAGAGAAGCTCTTTATGGAAGAGCTAAGCTATTGTCTTAACCATGAAATGGTACAGACTCCGGCAGATTTTTTAGTTAGAAGAACCGGTATGCTTTATTTTCATCGAAACAAAATTACGCAAGAGCGAATTGATATGGTTGTCGAAAAGATGAAAAAGTTTCTTGGCGAAGATTATTTGGATTGGCAGCAAGAAGCAGACGAGATACGTGCGGTGCACGCCCAAAATTTACCTATTTAGTTTATTGATGAACGTAAGGTGACCAATTGCCCACAGGCAGAAGTTTTATTTTGTCCTCTTGAAGGCCTGATGGAGCAAAAATAACCTGCACTGTGGAGGATTGCTCGAAAAGTTTCAATGGTATCTTTTTGTGGCGGTTTAAAATGGGCATTTTCGGATGGATTGACAGGGATAAGATTGACACGAGTTTCATTTGGCAGTCGATTGATGCAGCGGACAAGTTCCCTTGCATCTTCTTGAGAATCATTGATGCCATCGATGAGCGTGACTTCTATAAAAAGCCCATCTCTTTTGTTTTTTAGGACAGTTGAGAAAGCCTCGGTGAGTTCCCCCACCGTCGCTTTGGTCGTGGGAATAAGTTGTTTTCTTGTTGTGTCTTTTGCTGCGTGTAAAGACCAGGCAAAACGCACAGGAAGCTCCCTGAGTTTATAAATATGTCTGGTCGATGGGCCTACTGTTGATAGAGTGATACGTTTCGGACCAAATGCGAAGGTACGGGGACTAGTCAGTTGTTCAATCGTTTTTTTTACATGTTTCCAATTGTTTAAGGGCTCACCCATTCCCATAAAGACAATATTACGCAATGGCGGTAAGTGTGTGGTGCGTTGGTTAATATAGTTCAAAGCTGTATAGACTTGGAATAAAATCTCATGGCTGGTGAGATTTCGAACAAGACCCATTTGTCCAGTGGCGCAGAACTGACAATCCCTTGCGCATCCTACTTGGGATGAAAGACAAAGCGTTGTCCGACCATTCATGGGAATGATAACCGTTTCTATTTCTAGCTTATCAAAAAGTTGAATAGTTAATTTGGTAGTACCGCACCTTGCTAGATCAATGCTGGTCATTTGTTCTTGGAAGGGGGCAAAA
>MDTG01228636.1_pt1 | contig 14684 bp, 11 predicted proteins | sample 811421 | NCBI WGS metagenome assembly MDTG01 (sample SAMN05326645, study PRJNA326480) | marine metagenome | isolation source: seawater | place: Pacific Ocean: South East | collected 2011
AATAATTATTATGAAAAAAGCCTAAAAGAAGATAGATTAAATATTCTTAAAAAATTAAAGAATTCAGAAAATAACTGGAAATTTAATAATATCAGTTTAGAAAAATTTAATTTACTAGAGGAATCATTTAATTTATTTAAACCAGAAGTGGTAATCAATCTTGCGGCACAGGCAGGCGTTCGCTATTCTTTAGAAAAACCAAATAAATATATAGAGTCCAATATTGTAGGATTTGCAAATCTATTGGAGTGCTGTAAAAGTAATAAAATTAAGCATCTTATTTATGCAAGTAGCAGTTCTGTATATGGAGGCAATAAAGAGTTTCCTTTTAAAGAATCAGATGGAGTTAATCATCCTGTCAGTTTATATGCAGCCACGAAAAGAAGTAATGAGTTAATGGCACATACTTATAGTCATTTATATAGTTTACCAACTACTGGTCTTAGATTTTTTACAGTATATGGACCATGGGGGAGACCTGATATGGCTTACTTTATCTTTACCAATTCAATTATTAATGATATCCCTATAAAGATATTTAATAATGGAGAAATGAAGAGAGACTTTACATATATTGATGATGTTGTTGATGCAATTATAAAATTAATAGATAAGGTTCCTGAAAAAGATCCTAATTTTAATTTGAAAAATCCTAATCCATCAAGTAGTTGGGCACCATTTAAGATATTTAACTTAGGTAATGCTTCTCCAGTAAAACTAATGACATTTATAGAGGAAATTGAAAAGGCTTTAGATAAAAAAGCAATTAAAAATTTCATGCCTATTCAACCAGGTGATATTGAAGGTACGGAAGCTAACATAGATTATTTGTATGATTGGATCGGTTTTACACCTAAGACCTCTTTAAAAGAGGGGATTAAAAAGTTTGTAAATTGGTATAAAGACTATTATTAAAAATAATTTTAATTCGTCATTTAAAAAATAAATTATTTATATTAAATTTAAATGATATAAAATAAAAATTAATGACCAATATATCGCAAATATTTATTACTGATTCTAAACAAGAAATTCCTTCACTATTTCAAGAATCCTTAAATTCAGTTAGATTAAATCTTATTCATAAAAATCATCATATCTATACAAAAAATGAACTAGAAGAATTAATATCAAATAATTTCCCCAAGGAAGTTTTTAATGCTTTTCTTAAATTAAAACCTTATGCACTAAAAAAAGATCTGGCGAGTTACTGCTTGGGATATTTAATAGGTGGATGGTTTATAGATATTACTATAAAAATAATAATTCCTTTGAATATTCACAAATCAGATAATATTGAATTTATTGCTTTCAAGGATTTTGGACAAGGTGCTTTAAATCCTAGATCTCTTCATTATCCATTACAAGTATCTTTATTTTATACAAAGCCAAAAAATAAAATAATGACTAGGGCAATAGATTTAGTTGTAGAAAATTGCAGAAATGAAAATTATGGTGTCACTAGTAGTTGTCCGACGGGACCAGGGATTTTAGGAAGAGCACAATCTTTTTATGGAACAAATATGAATCAGATGATAGGCTGTTTTATTCCACTTACGCCTGATTTTAACAAAAAAAACAAATCATATGTTTTGCCAAATGGAGATATTTTTGCATTGCACAAAGATTCTTGGTTTAATTCTGCCTCAGATGGAGACTTAAAAAATTTTGGAGCTAAGGGCACTAATAATCATCTTTTAATGTATGCTCAAAAAGATATTTATAAAGAAAATATTTCAGTTTAAATTTTTATGAAAATATTTATAAAATAGATTTATTTATCAATCAATGAATTAATTAGATTATTATATTTCTTTTTATTAATTTCAGAATGAGGACTGTATCTTTTAAATAAATTTTGGTTATTTAATTTTTGTTTATAAACATTATTTTTATGATTTTTTAAAATATCTACTATATGATTCGATGCTTTATAAATATCATATTCACTGTAAAAATAACCATAATCTTTCAGGATATAGGAATTATGAATCAATGGTAGTGATAAATATAAGGCTTCAAGGTAAAGATAATTCAATTCATTATAGATTTGATGGGAGATTATTAATCCTCCATATTTATAAACTGCCTTTAAGAAGTTTACTCTAGGATGAATTTTTAGAAAATTATTATTATTATAATAAATAGACATAGATAATATTAATTTTATAAAATACTCATTTTTCACTAAAATATCAGCACCAAAAATATCTAATGAATCAATTTTATTAGCATTACTTTGGAAATAATTTTCAACAATATAAAGAGGAATCAGACAAGTTTTTGTATAAAAAAGATTAGGTTCAAAAATAGAAATCTTATTAATATTTAAATTCGATTTAAATTTATCGAAATTTAAATTTAATCCTAATTCTTTAAATTGCATTTTAATAAAAGTATCATTCCATAGATAAGGTGCGATTTTAACTTCCTTATTAAAGTGTTTAGTAGCAAGATATGGAATACTTTTTTCATAATGAGGGCTTGTCCAAATCTGATCAAATTCATACATATTTGCGACAAAGGTCTCTATATTTCTTTTCTTCGAAGTATGTATTACAGAGTCTATATCTTCATTAAGTTCATTACCTAATTGTAAATAAACAAATTTAGTTGAATTAGATCTAGATCGATCAAAAGAATGTACATCGGGTTGAGGTAAGAAACCAGCATATATAATCAGATCGAAATTTTTTGTTTTTTCTTTTAAATAAACTTCATAAGAAATATATGAATAATTCAATATATAATTTTCCTTCTCTAATTCACCAATATAAAGAAAAAAAGATTCCTTCCCTGGAATTTGATTTATACAATCCGCTAAAAAAATTAAATTCTGTTGAACTCCATTTGATAAATAGTCTCTTGAAATATCAATTGTAATTGCAACTTTTAAAGAACTTGAATAGGATTCCATAATATTTATTTATTTTAAATAGATAAACTTACCAATCATGTTTTATTTTATGCTTATGAATATCCACTAATTTATAAAAATCTTCAAGATTCTTAATCTTTATTTTATCTAAATTTAGATTAATAATTTTTGCGAATTCTTTTCCACAAAATTCAGGCGATTTTATGCCTGAAGAACAACATCTCATTAACAAATATACTTGATGAGAATTATTAATTATTTTTGAACAGAAATTTTGTATTGTTGAGTTTTTATCTAAATCCCAATCTGGAGCTCCAAGAGGAGGGACTACAATACTACCTTTTAAAACGCCATTTCTAAGTAAACGCTTTAAAGCCATATCAATTGGAATTAATTTTTTATAATATTTTAGATTTAGATAAACTCTCGTCAAAATTTCAAATAAAAATTTTACACTAGTTTTTTTTATCAAAAAAGATGACATACAAGAAAAATAATAATCTCTAGCAGGATAAAAAATTTCTTTTTCTTCTCCAAATTCCTTTTTATTTCTAAGGTGCAAATTAATTAAATTTAATAAAGGCAAGTTAATCATATAGTCAAGAAAAAAGATATCTTCATCAGTCTTTCCTAGTATTTCTAAAATCTCATAAAGTCTTTTAAGTATTTTATTATTAAAACGAAAATCATCCTCAATTATATGAACAAATCCATCATCATTTTCTAGGCTAATTTTTTTGAGTAATGATAGTATTGATAGCCAAATTCCTAGTTCACCAGCTGTTTTTAGACCATAAAGTTCTTTGTCTGAACTTGGCCTAAGTGCATTAAATCTTTCAAAACTTTCTTTAAGATTTACATCGTATAAATGTTCCTCCATAGTTTGTCTCCTATCTAAAGAAGAATCTAGATTTATATAATAACCTTGATAATTCATATATAGAAAATTTTAAAGCTTAATGGCATTTAAGAGTTTATAAACAATCTATAAAATTTTTATTTTTATATTATTTAAAGTTTAATTATTAGTTTTACAAAGTCAAGAAATTAACATTGCATAACATTATTCTTTTAGATTTACTCACTACTTCTAACTTGAGAAACTATTTAAATAAAAATAAAAATATTAGTTTTGATATTTATTTATTAAGAATTAATTTAAATTATTTTCTTATTTAAATAAGAAGTTTTTAATACCTCTTTAGTAAATTATTTAATTTCTTTATTAAATTTAGAAAAATAAAAATTATAATTTGACTTTTATGCTTTAATATATTTAAACTTACTTTTATTGAAATTAAAAGAAATATTATTTTTTTATAAAAAGTGTTATTTACGATTCATCATACTGCAGGTTCGGGAGGATCGATAATATCGAAGGCAATATCAGCTGCTACAAATTCTATTCTTCTTTCCGAAATCAACCCTTTTGGTTCAATAGGTAAAGGATTTGCGAAACCTTTTTTTGATCCAACATCCGTGCTCTTTCACTTAACTTTAAACTCACAAGAAATAAGTAATGAGCTCAAATTACAATATTTTCATTCCCAACTCGATATTTCTATAAATCATTCTATATCAATATCAAAAAATTTGATTATAAGAGATCACACCCACTCTACTTATAACTTTCTTGATAAAGAAATTTATTTTAATGAAAAACATGTTAATTCATTATTTATGGAGGCAATAAAAAATTATTATGATATAAGAAATTTACAAAAAACTTATCCAAGAAGAAATCCTATACTAAGCGTAAGGCACCCTTTGGACAACTTTATTTCTGCAAGAAAACAAACTAATTGGCTTCAAACATATTGCGGATTAAATATATCTATAGATAATTACTGTAAAGCACTTGTAAAAATGCAGAAATATATGACAGAGACAGAGAATGCCAAAGTAGTCAGATATGAAGACTTATGCATAGATTTAGAAAAGACTTTATATGAAATTTTTGATAAATCAGAAGAATTTTTCGAGATCCCATCAATGGAGTTAATTAATAATATAAGAGTAACTGGAGAATCAGGAAGGAAATCAAACAAAATAGAATTTAGAAATCGTTTTACTCCAGACGTTGACACAGATTTAATTGAGCAAATTAATAAATCTATTTATTATGAAGAGTTTTGTAGCATAAATAATTACAATACAAGTCATAAAGATTTCCCATTAAAAGATATTTAATCTTTATTCTTATTCCTTTAAAAAAATCCATATTATTTATAAGTAAATTTATTATCCTATTAATAAAAAATTTACAACTAAAAAAATAATTTAAAAATAAATTTCATTGGTAATAAAATCTACTAAATTTTCTTATTTTAAGATACTTAAAAATTTGATATAAATCAAACGATCAACTTTAAAAAAAATTAGTATTTCTTGGTATATTGAATAAGCGGCGAATAATTATTAAATCCATTTTTAATTATTGGAATTTTAATTTCATATTCATTGCTTAGGGGCCATAGCTCAGCTGGTAGAGCACCTGCATGGCATGCAGGGGGTCAGCGGTTCGAGTCCGCTTGGCTCCACTTAAGTCTTATAGAGAAATAGGCTCTAGAGTATGTAAAAAGATTTAATTCAGTTTTTGATGAATTTGCTGTGGCATATCCAATAAGATTAACCTAATATTTTTTCTAGCGAGAAAAAAAATGCTGGCAGATTCTTTCAAAGCAAAATATGGTTTTATCTGATCCTGAAAAGTATAAAACAGTTTTTATTAGTCCAAAAAGAAAATTTTATGATCCTAGGGGAGCAATCTCTATATAAGCATTATTAGAGGTAGATTTAAGATTATCTAAAAGATTATTGCAATGGACTAATCAAGAAATCAAGAAAAATACAGCAGATTTTGAGCAATTGGAATCAAATTAGGAAGCCACTTAAATATCAAAGATAATCAAGTTAAAATTCTCAACCCTTTATTTATATTTCTAAAGTCTTTTTCTTGACAGCTATCCACTCCTGCTGATTTATTAGACCCTCCTCAAAAAGTTCTTTATATTTAATCATTTTATCTCTGACAGTGTACGGTCTTTCATCCTTAATATTTTCAGAGCTTATAATTTTTCTTATAAAGAAAAACAAAAGAAATCCTGCTATATTTTCAACCCCTTTTAATTCCCAACCTTCTCTACCATATACATTTAAAACATTATTTATTTGATCCGGAAAAGACAAACCTTTTTTTTCTTTATATTGTTCTGGAAATTGTGTTTTTATAAACTCAGGGCTTAATGCTCCTTTTAATTTAAGACTATCAATATTAGGATCAGAGGTATTATTGACTTTATTTTCTATAGTTAAATGAAGTACTTTGTATTCCCAAATTTTATTATTATTTATTTTTGAATCATCAAGATTTAGGTTATTCATCTAAATAGTCTAGTTAATATTATTGGGAAGTTAATATTATTCTAATTTACCAGTTATTTAAAATTTTAGCATTCTAAAGATTTTTTCTGGGATCAATTTTATGAAAATCATAATTATGAACCAAATTTTAGTAATATAAACAACTGTTTTTTTATATTTATAGGCTTCATAAATATACTTAGATACTCTAGATGAATTAGTAGTTAGTAAAGGATTCATTTTAAGTTTTGAAGTCATCTTAGTATTAACAAATCCCGGTTTGACAGTTATGACATTTATTCCTTTCGAATATAATCTATTTCTTAATCCAGAAAGATATGCAGATAATCCTGCTTTTGCAGAACCATAAATGTAGTTTAAAGATCTTCCCCTATCTCCTGCTACAGAGCTAATTCCAATAAGAGTACCATAACCTCTTTTCTCAAAATGATTGGCAAATAAACCAAAGATATTTACTACTCCTTCATAGTTAGTTCGGATAACTTTTATAGCTTGTCTAAAATCAAATTGATCTTTATTTTGTTCTCCTAGGTAACCTACTGCTGAAAGCACAACATTAGGTATTTCCGGTAAAGATAAAATAAAATGCTCATGAGTATCTAATTTCAGTACATCAAATTCATGAAAAGAGGAATTTACATCATATCTAATTTTAATATCTGAACAATCATCTTTTAGGTTGATTGAGTTTCTAGCTGCTAAATAAACATCAAATCCTTCACTAGCGAACCTATGGGCAACTGATATGCCAATATCACTTTTAGCTCCCAAAATTAATATTGATTTTTTACTCATAACCCTAATCTTGAAGATTGAACAGAAGAAAATGATTTTGCTAACTTATTTTTTCTAAGTTTTAAAAAATCAGATAACCTATTATCAGACCTTTGAAAAACATCTCTCTTCATTCTACTATCTTTTGCTAAATAAAAACGTCCGCCATATCTCAAAGTGATTTCATCAAGAGTTTCCATTAGAAGAAGACTTTTTTTAGTAATTGGGAAATCTAAAGCGATAGAATATCCCCTCATAGGAAAAGAAAAATAACTATTTTGTTCTCCAAATCTCTTCAGGACACCAAGAAAAGAACTTGCTTCTGATTTAGAAATAGCATCTAATATTTCTTTTAAACCTTTATAAGAATTTTCTATAGGTAAGACGCATTGAAATTGTGCAAAACCTTTTTTACCATAAACCCTATTCCAATTAAGTATTTTATCTAGTGGATAAAAATAATTATCCCATTCCACTATTTTTCTAGTTTTAGAAATTAAAGATTTTTTATATAAAAAAGAATTAAATATCTTTATGAAAAATTTCTTAAGTAAAATAGTTGGAAAATGAAAAGGAATAGAGATTTTTTTTGGTCTTTTAATTCTCAAGGGATTTTCTTTAGCATGATGTTCTAAATCATAAATTTCTGAGTGTTCACCTATATATATAATAGATCTTCCTAAATTTTCCCCATTACTTAGACAGTCTATCCAAGCAGCAATGTAAGTCGAGTCCAAATTACTTTCAATAATATCCATTGTTTTTTTTAAATTTCTTGCAGGTAATTGTTTTTGACTTATCCAAGCAGTATTAACTGGTCTCATATAAAACGCAATATTTAAAATAATTCCAGTAAGTCCCATTCCTCCAAATGTAGACATGAACAAATCACTATTTTTATTTCGAGAACATCTGATTATTTCTCCATCAGAATTTAAAATTTCAATCCATTCAACATGATTACTGAAACTTCCATAATTTACATGATTTTTTCCATGAACATCTGCAGCAACCATTCCTCCTATGGATACAAATTTTGTTCCTGGCGTTACATAAGGGAACCAACCTTTTGGTAAAAATATATCGATTATATCTGATAACAAAGTACCAGATTGAACAGATAAAAGTCCGTTACTATAATCGAATTCTAAAAAACGGTTAAATCCAGTCATATCAATTGTATTTTTTCTATTAATTGCACTATCACCATATGATCTTCCATTCCCTCTTGGTATTGCTGCTCCATTCTTCAATAAATTTCTTAATTCATATAAAGATGATGGTTTTCTTTTAAAAGCATCAATAACAGGAAAGCCTCCCCAACCAGAAAGTTGAAATAAATTATTAATTTCTTCATTTCTTAAAGACAAATCTTCTCTCTAAATGATATTCGATAATATAGCCAAAACTTAATCCAATTAAAGCTCTAATCTCACACATATTTTAAGTTTGCCATATATTCCAAAAATATTTTCAGTAAATCAAAAAATCATCGTAGTGAATATTCTCATTATGGAACAGATGACAAACTTAAAACTCTGACTTCTTAATCCTATTAATTTATATCTAAAAATCCATTTCTTATCTAAAACAAATTTAACTACTAAAACCAAAAAAGTTTCGTTTATTTTGTAGTTATAAATAAAATATTGAGCTTACCACATTAACTCATAAATCTTTGAGCAGTGACATTTATGAATGAAGCTAAAATTGCAAAAGAAGTATATAGAAAAAAAATTTTTTATCCATTAATTAAATAGCTAAAATTGTGAAAAGCAAAATAACCGAAATCAGCATTAGACTCAATTTATCTTTAATGGCAAAAATGATTGGGTCGTTATGCATTTTCCCTTTACTAGTAATAAAACAAATTCTTATAATCCAAAACAATAATAGGCAACATGTTAACCAAAGATATTCAGGATTTTGATATAGTGATAAAACATTAGGAGAATTTATATAGAGAGCAATAATTAAGGTTGATAAAAGACCAGAGGTCAAAGCAAGCTGACTTATAAACTGCAAATCATCTATTTCATAACCTCTGCCAACAATTCTAAATTTACCACGTTTTTCTATATCAACTAATTCAGATTGCCTTTTTACTGAAGCTAGAGACAAAAAAATAAATATAGAAAAACCTAACAACCAAAACGAGATTTCAAGATCTGTTGCCAGGCCCCCTCCAATTATTCTAAAAGTATAAAGACCAGTAAGAACAAAGATATCAATAACAGCTTTTCTTTTAATATAGATTGAGTAAGTTAATGTAATTAAGAAATAACTAAGTAATAAAATAAAAAAGTCTATTCCTACCTTTAATCCCAAAATACCTCCAAGTATTACAAATAATACAGAGCTAAAAGTTCCTAAATCCAATGGTAATCGTCCTGAAGCCAATGGACGTTTACATTTTTTTGGGTGACATCTATCCGCCTCAAGGTCTAATAAATCATTGATCAAATAAACACCGGATGCGACGAGACTAAAAGCCAAAAAAGAAAAAATACCTTTAGTAAGATAAGGAATATTTATTTGATGAGCAGCCAAAATTGGAACAAAAACAAGTGTATTTTTAATCCATTGATAAGGTCTTATTTCCTCTAAAAAAGAAAATAATAAATTATTATCATTATCCTCTAGAAATAAATGATTAGGATTAATCGTTCTATAAATATTATTTAAAATACCTCTTTTATTTACAAAAATAGCCTTATTGGAATCTCTCCAAATTTGCATATCATAATAAGAATTCCCAAGATAATCATAATTTTTTTTTCCATACCTTTCGTTTTGAAAATTAGCTTTATTTATACCTTTTAGATTTATTTTTCTAGATGAACCATGTACCTCATCAAACAAATTTAGATAATCAGAAATCTTTATCGCAATATCTGCATTAGTAGCTGTTACTAAAGCAATTTTAAATCCTTTTGATTTTTGTAAATTAATATAGTTAATAACTTGTTTATTATAAGGTAATAATTTTATATCTACATTTGAAATCTCGGCAAGGCATTTCTTAAAATAAGCCTTGCCCCTATATAATTTAAATATAGAGATTAATGTCTTTATTAAATTATTAGAAACGGAAGACCAAAAAGTTTCAAATAACATATCACTCTTTATAAGAGTTCCATCTAGATCAACTATTAGAATTTTTGGGACTGAAGACATAAAATTAATAGATTTACTAAATATCTAAATTTTGATCAACATTATTTTTTCTAATTATTAGTCCCGGTACAAAATATTTATAATTCTTTATTTCCTCATTAGTACAATTATGAAGCCATTTATCTACGCAGGTATTTTCATAATCTTTAAAAATAAACATTGGCTTATATTTACTTAATGTATAGTTCCAGTCCCACTTTGTATGGCCAGGAAAAAAAGAATATCTTGGTTTAGTTCTAGAAATATATTTATCCATTTTACCTAAGGGGTCTACAAAATCAATATCAGGTCTATAGTAAGGTAGAGTCCCTGCCCATACTGAAACTGCAGTAGAATTTAAAGGTATATATTTTCTTGAATCTAAAGACTTAATTGCTTGTATAGAATCATCTTTTAAATGAGGTAGTTCTGGCATTATAAATGAATTAGAACTATATGCTCCCATTAAAGAGAATGCTGGTGTTATTAAATAATATCCCAACAAAATGCTTGTAAGCAATTTACTATTAAATTCTTTAAAATTTTTTGTGTAAAAAATTTTATTTAAAAAAAAACATAAGTAAAATTGTTAACGAAATGGTAAAAAATTGAAGAATTATTTTTTTATAATTCCCCATTCCACTAATCAAGTAATTTTTATCAGGGATACTAATTAAAACAGAAATTAATAAAGATCCTAAACATAGAAAAGAGAATAGCTTAATTAATTTTTTGTATTGAAATTTTGTTTTTTCTAAATAAAATCCATCTTGAATTTCAAAGTAATTTAGTATAAAACAATACATATCAAGTATTATGAAAGGTTCCGCAAAACATAAGAATCGATTAAGTAAGCCAGACCATTCCCACGCATCTCCACCTGTTAAAAAATTATATATAAAAAATGCACTTGTTAATTCCAAAGAACTATAAGAAATACATTTATTAAAAGTTTTAATCCAAACTTTTTTAGATTTGATAAATAAAACAGATATCGCAAATAATGGTACTAAAAGTATCCCTGAAAAAATATTTCTAAGATTAGATAAAAGACCTCTAAAAAATATTAAGCTTTTATCATGACCATAAACTTTTAAATAGTAAGTATTTGGTAAAAACTCGCCAAAATATTGATATCTTAAATAGATTTTTATAATTAAAGCAATAGCAGTAATAGATAAAATTAAAATAAACTCCTTATCAAGATTTAAAAAATTTCTAGATTTAAGAAAATTAACTAGAATTTTTATAAATATAAAAATAAAAACAATAATTGCAAAATCATCTCTAATGAATGTTCCAAAAAATATTGAAGTTGCCGTTATGAAAGTATTAGTTCTATTTTTCTTAAAAAAAGAAAGATATGAAAAGACAATGCTATAAAAAAGAAATAGAATTGAAACTTCAAAACCTCTAATACTCCAAAACAAAATACTAAAACTTCCAACAAAAGCTGATATCTGAAAGTTAATATCAAGTTTTTGATAATTTGGACTTCTTAATAAGATCAAAAATCCAATAATCAGAAAACTAAAGGATGTTATTGATATTAATAGAGGCGCAGTATAAAGATTAGATAACTTTATAGCTAGTGACATAATAAACATCCAACCAATATTAGTAAGCCCTTCTACATTTCCAGAAGATTTACTCCATTCAATAATTCCATCATTTAGAAAGTTATAAGCATATCTCATACTTATCATTGCGTCATCAAAGAGCGTAAATCCTATTTTCCCCTCATAATTAAAAGATCCTATTTTTATTAAACTGAAAAGAAAAAAAATCAATAAAAATGAACTTATTACAATATGTGTTTTTTCTAAAAACAATTTCTCCCTTATGAAACTCATAAAAGAATAATATTTTAATTACATAAACATTATATCTAAGATAATAATCCAATCAATTAAATCAAATAAATCAAAACTTACTTTGCATTCAGTAAATATTTGATCAGATTAAAAATAATTCGCTAAATTTATAATGATTAAGCATTAATGTATTTTTATAAAAATAAATAATTATTAAGGTATATTTTAAAAAATAGTGAATAAGTGGGACTTAAAAATTTTCTAAAAAAGTATTTCTCTTTAAGAGTTTACACAAAAATTTATCATTTAAAAATAAAAATATTTTCTGGAGGAGGTTATGGAGCAAAAGGTATAGATTTGCTGTTAATAAAATTAATAAAACCAAAAAAAAATAGAGGATTTTATGTTGAACTAGGAGCTAATGATGGGATTAGACAAAGTAATTCGTATTTGTTACAAAAAATCTATAAATGGAATGGACTTTTGATCGAACCAAGTCCCATAAAATTTAGAGAGTGTCTAGAAAACCGTTCTTTTTTTCCAAAAGCATCTATTTATTGTGCTGCTTGTGTAGATTTTGAATATAAAAAGGATTTCGTTGCAATAGAAGATTCTGATTTAATGAGTATTGCAAAAGATTTAGATATTGATAATGACTTAGTTAAAAAACATGCTGACTGCGGAAAACAATTTTTAGAAAATAAAGAATATAGAATTACTTATGGAGCCTTGGCTAAAACACTTACAGATTTATTGAAAGAATGTAATTCTCCTAAGAATATTGATTTTTTAAGTATTGATGTTGAAGGCAATGAATTATCAGTTTTAAAAGGTTTAGATTTTAATCTATATCATCCTCTTAGGATATTACTAGAAGTTCATAATTGCAAACGAATTGAAATTTATGATTTCCTAAAACAAAAAAGCTATAAGGAAGAAATAATATTAAATGAAAATGATTTTTATAAAGAAATTTTATTTAAGAAAGTATAAAAAATCGAAATTTCTAAAAAATAAAATTTAAATTATTTATTACTTAGATTTTTCAATATTATTTTAGTAATTCTTCATAGATTCTTCTACCATAAAACTTATTTGCATTAAAAATAAATAATTTATAAGAAATTAATAATAATAAAAAATTAAATTAATTCAAAACTGATTACTTTCTAAGTTAAAATTAGAAAGTTCAGTATTATTAAAAGATAAAATAATGGGTAGAGAAATCTTTAAAAATTCTCTTAAATTATTTATTTTTTTTGGATTATTTATATCTCCATCAATTTTTGGAAAGAAAAACTTTAAAGGAAATATAAGTTTTGTAAAAAATGCTCAATCAAATTCAATAATCAAAAATTTTTCAAGTAAAAAAGAACTTGTTCGAAAACTTAATTTCTCTGGTATAAGAGATAAATTAATAAATAATAATGAAGAATTAAAAATTATTCAAAGTCAAATTGAACAAGCCAAAAGGAATCTTCAAGCTAGTTACTCATATTGGTATCCAAGGTTAACTTTAAAAAGTGATGAGTTACCAAAATATACTACAAGTGATAACAGACAAACACTTAATGAAAATACTTCTTCAAATCAATTAAAAGTTGGAGTTAATGCATTACTAGAATTTGATCTTATAAATCCTAAAAGAAGACTAGAAATAAAAATATTAAAAGAAAAATTAGAAAATCTTGAAAATATATATAAGTCAAATTTAGAAAATTTATACTTAAGAGCAGTTGCAATATATTTTTCAATATTATCTGCTGAACAAGAAATAAAAATGGCGAATCAATCCATAAAAATATCAGAGCTTACACTTGAGGAATTTGAAAATAGATTTAAAAACGGTTTAAGTAACAAATTAGAACTTCTTGAGATAAAAACGCAACTTAATAGAGAAAAAATTATTTTGCTTAATAAAAAAGATCAGCTTGCATTTAATAAAAATAAACTAATTGAGATACTAAATCTTAATTATGAAATAAATGTGGAAGGATTAGAATTTTACAAAATAATAAATATTTGGAACTATAAATATTCAACAAGTAAAGATGCAGGTATAGAAAATAGTTTTGACCTTAAAGTTAAAAAAAAGAAAATTGATATTAATAAAAAAGAAGCACTAGCATTAATTTCTGGAAAGAAACCTAACTTTATCATTTACAATAATTTCTCTATATCTAATGCTAATGGGGAAAATGGTGTTAGTAATCCGGATTTCAATAAAATAACCAAAAATAATACAAATACTATTGGATTAAAATTTAATTTAAATCTTTTTGATGGTGGTAATCTTAAACAAAGATATTTATCTCTTAATGAAAGGAATAAAGAACTTGAATCAGATTTTAATTTAGAAAAAAATGCTTTAATCAAAGAAATAAATGATAACCTTATTGAATATAATACTATTAAAGAAAAGATAATATATTCAAAAGATCAATTAAACTTTGCAAACGAATCACTTAAAATTTCTCTAAAAAGATTAGAGGCCGGACTTGCAACTCAAAGAGAGATAGTAAATATCCAAGGAGATGTAATTGAGGCAGAAACTAATTTTATAAATGCTTTGAAAGCTTACAAAATAATAATTGCTACACTTAAGAAATTAACAACTCTTGAGCCTCAAAATTTATGCCAAGTAAATACCAAAGAAAAAATGAAATCAGAATTTCTTA
>MDTG01434857.1_pt1 | contig 14684 bp, 15 predicted proteins | sample 811421 | NCBI WGS metagenome assembly MDTG01 (sample SAMN05326645, study PRJNA326480) | marine metagenome | isolation source: seawater | place: Pacific Ocean: South East | collected 2011
AAAAAAAAGAAAAGATAGATTTTATGGAAAAGGCAGTGGTAGTTAAAAAAAAGTGGAGAAAAAAAATTCCTGCAGTAACACATTTTGATTATACAGCTCGGGTTCAAACTGTTAGTAAATTATCTAATCCTAAATTTTATAAATTAATTCAAAACTTTTATCAATTAACTGGTGTACCAGCAGTAATAAACACATCTTTTAATATTAATGGTGAACCAATAGTGATGAGTCCAACAGATGCTATAAGAACTTTCTATTCTTGTGGTCTAGATTATTTAATTCTTGGTCCATATATTATTTCGAAATAAACATGTTAAATTTGCACGAAATAAAATCTACTTTTTTAAAAGAAAATAGTACAATAAATGATGCATTAATTTCTTTGGAAGAATCTAAACTTGGAATCTGTTTAATTACTAAAAAAAAAAATAAGTTATTAGGTATTTTAACTGAAGGTGATATTAGAAGATTGATTTTAAAAAAAATTGACAAGCAATCTAAAATAAAAAAATTTTATAAAAAAAAATATTTTTTTTTAAATAATATTAATAGTTCGTCGATTTCTAAATTAATTAAAAGATCTATAGAAATAGCACCAGTGATTGATAAAAAAAAATTTTTAAAAGGATTATTTTTTATATCTAGTAATCTGAAATTAAGTCTTAAAAATAAAGTTTTTATTTTTGCCGGAGGTGAAGGTTTGCGATTAAGACCTTTAACTTTAAAAAAACCAAAACCCATGTTAGTTTTTGAAAAAAAACCTTTGTTAGAGGAGTTAATTATAAATTTAAGAGATCAAGGATTTAAAAAATTTATTATTTCAGTCAATTATTTATCAAGTAAGATTATTAATTATTTTAAAAATGGAAAAAAACTTGGGGTTAATATTAATTATATTAAAGAGAAAAAACAACTTGGAACAGCAGGTTCTTTATCAAAACTTAAAATTAAAAATGAAAATTTATTGGTGCTAAATGCTGATGTTAAAGCAGATATAAGTTATCAAAAATTAATAGAATTTCATGAAAAAAAAAAAAGTATTTTTACTATGTGTATAAGATCACATTTTTCAAAAATTCCATATGGAGTTGTTGATTTAAAAAAAAAAACATTACAAGAAAAGCCTATAAATCAAAATTTTATAAATACTGGAATTTATGTAATTAATTCAAAAATATTTAAATTTATTAAAAAAAATTCTTATCTAGATATGAACGATTTTTATAACCAAATTGATAAAAAAAAATATAAAAAAAATTTTTATTATCTTTACGAAAATACTTTTGATGTTACTGATTTAAGTTCACTAAATAAAAATTAAATATGTATAAAAATAAAAGTATTATTGCCATCATACCAGCAAGAAAAAACAGTAAAGGTTTGTATAAAAAAAATATTTTAAAAATTAAAAATAAAGAATTATTTCTTTGGCCTCTTTCAAACATAAAAAAATCAAAATATGTAGACAAGATTGTAGTTTCAACTGATGACATATCAATCTATAAGAAATCAATCAAAAACGGAGCGCATCAATTTAGGTTAAGACCTAAAAATATTTCTGGTGATAAAAGCAAAACTTCTAGTGCAATACTTCATGCACTTAATTATTTTAAAAAAGATAAAAACAAAAACTTTGATTATATAATTTGTCTAGAACCAACATCACCTTTTACTGACACAAAATTTATAGATAAAAGTATAAAAAAATTGATATCAAATCCGGTTGCTCACTCTTTAGTTTCAGTTTATTCAAATGCTTATGCAAATCCTAATTCATTATTTATTACTAATAAAAAAAAAAATTTTTTGGTTTTACCTAAGTACAAAAATTTGGAAAATTTTCATACTAGAAGACAGGACTTAAAAAAATATTATTTTTTAGATGGTAGTTTATACTTGTCAAAAGTATCAAGTTTTTTTAGGTTTAAAAGTTTTTTGACAAAAAAAACAATGTGGACTTTGACTAAAAAAAAAATTCAAGCAATGGAAATTGATGATAAAGACGATTATAATTTTTTAAAATTAATTATTGAAAATGGTTATAAGTAAAAAAAAAAATTTAAGTTTAATAAATAAAATAGAAAAAATTATACCTGGAGGAGCACACACTTACTCAAGGGGTTCAGATCAGTTTTCAGAAAATGTTCCTCAGATTTTAACCAGGGGTAAGGGGGCATATTTATTTTACAAAAAAAAAAAATTTTTAGATTTTGGTATGGGCTTAAGGTCTGTTAATATAGGATATGCTGAGAACAAAATAAATCAATCTGCAATTAGCCAAATCAATAAAGGAAATAATTTAACAAGACCCTCAGAAATAGAGTATGAGGCTGCAAAAAAGTTGGTCAATTTAATTGACTCTGTTGATATGGTTAAATTTACCAAGAATGGTTCTTCAGCTGTAACAGCTGCTGTGAAATTAGCAAGAGCCTATACAAAAAAAGAATATGTATTAAGATGTAAGCAACAACCATTTTTTTCTTATGATGACTGGTTTATTGGGTCAACTGTAATTAAAAAAGGAATTACTAAAGATACAATTAAAAAAACAATATTCTTTGATTATAACGATATTGAAAGTATAAAAAAAAATATTTCAAAATATAAAAATAAAATTGCGTGTATTGTTCTCGAGCCAGCTTTTACAGAATGTCCTAGGCAAAATAATCAATCTGGTTGTTGTTCAAATAAAAAATGTGATAGAGCATTTAAAAAAAAAAGTAATTTTTTGAAAGATGTTGGAAAAATTTGTAAACGAAACAAAATTATTTTTATTCTTGATGAAATGATCACAGGATTTAGATGGCATTTGAAGGGTGCACAATTTATGTATGGGATCAAACCTGATTTATCAACATTTGGAAAAGCAATGGCTAATGGCTTCTCAGTTGCAGCTGTTGGAGGAAAGAAAAAAATTATGAACCTTGGATCTATTGATAAAAAAAATAGAGAAAGATTATTCCTTCTTTCAACAACACATGGAGCAGAAATGTCAGGCCTTGGTGCTTTTGTAGAAACTTTAAAATACTTAAAAAAAAATGATGTAATTAAAAAAAATTGGTATTTTGGCTATAAATTAAAAAATGAGATGAACTCAATTTCTAAAAAACATGGTTTAATTAATTATTTTAAAGTATTGGGTCCTTCTTGCTCACCATATTATGTATGTAAGAATAAAAAATTTGAAATTTCTCAAGAATTCAAAACATTATTTATTCAGGAAATGTTTAAACATGGGGTATTAATACCCTGGATATCCATTTGCTATAAGCATGGTAATAAAGAAATTAAGATTGTTAGAAACGCATTAGAGAAAACTCTTAAAGTATATAAGTTAGCTTTAAAAAAAGGTGCAAAAAAATATATAAATGGGAAAATTGTAAAACCAGTATTTAGGAAATTTAATTGAAAAATATAATTATAATAGGATCTGAAGGCTTAATTGGAACTGCTTTAATTAAAGGTCTGAGCAAATATTACAATATATTAGCCATCGATAAGAGAAAAAAATCAAAAATTGCAAAAAATTTTTTGTCATGTGATTTGTCAACAATGTCTGGAATTAAAATACTAAAAAATTATTTGATGTTGAGTAAAAAAAGATATTTCGCAGTCGTTAATTTAGCTTATCCAGCTGTAAGAGGTAAGAAAAAAAATTTTTTTACAATTGATCCTTTTGAAATATCTGAAGAAATTTCGGAACATTTTGGGGTATATTTTTCAACTATGCAAACTTTAGTGAATTATTTTATATATAATAAAATAAAAGGTAACATCATAAATTTTACCTCTATTTATGGAGAATTTATCCCAAGATTTGAACTATATGATAGAACAAGCATGAATATGCCTATTCAATATTTAATCACAAAAAATAATATTATTAATACTTCAAAATATGTAGCAAAAATTAATTTAAAAAAAAACATTAGAGTTAATTGTATAAGTCCCGGTGGTATTATTGATAATCAAAATAAAAACTTTGTTAAAAAATACTCCAGATTTACCCAAACGAATTCATTGCTTAAAGCAAAAAATTTAATAGGTCTTGTTGAATTCATGCTATCTAAAAAATCTTTAAATATAACTGGGCAGAACTTGATTATTGATGATGGTTTTACATTATAATAAAAAATTTAATAAGGATGTAAAAATTAAAATTTTAAATAAAAAATATTTGAATTTTAAATACTTAAGTTGGCTTAAAGATAACAATATAACATACTACACAGATCAATATAAATCATATCAATCTTTAAAAAAAATAAAGTTATATTATGAAAATATTAAAAAATCCAAAAATGATTATTTATATGGAATTTTTTATAAAAAAAAACATGTTGGAAATATTAAACTTGGACATATTAATTGGCGCCATAAAACAGGATATATTTCTTATTTTATTGGAGAAAAAAATTTATGGGGCAAGGGCATAGGTTTTTCAGCTATATATTTAATTTCAGAATTAGCAAAAAAAAAATATAATCTACATAAATTAAATGCAGGATTAGTTTCTAAAAATATTAGTTCTAAAAAAATTTTAATAAAAAATCATTTCAAAAAAGAGGGAGTTTATAAATCTCATATTTTAATTGATGGTAAACGATATGATAAATTAGATTTTGGAAAAATAATTTAATTAGTTTATAAGTAGTTTAACCTTATATATTTTTGTAAATGAAAGTAGCATGTATTCAAATTCAGACTGGTGAAGATTATAGCAAAAATGTAAAAATAATTTTATCCTTAATAATTAAATCAATTAAAAATCATGCTGATTTAATAATAACACCCGAAACTTCTGCTATTATGACAAATCATCGATCGAAATTATTTAGGTATTCTTTCAATATGAGCACAGATCCATTAATTAAAAAAATTAAGATTATATCAAAAAAATATAAAAAATGGATCTTGATTGGATCTATAACAATTAAAGATAAAAAAAAACTAAGAAACAGATCAATTATGATCAACCCAAAAGGAGAAGTTGAGATTTTTTATGATAAAATAAGTATGTTTGATGTAAATCTCTCAAAAAATGAAAGTCATAATGAAAGCAAGATATTTAAATCTGGTAAAAAACTAAAAATAGTTAAATTACCCTGGGGAAATCTGGGACTTACAATATGTTATGATCTAAGATTTCCAGAAATATATAGAAGATTGTCAGAAAAAAATTTAAACTTTATCGCGGTCCCCTCAGCTTTTACAAAAATAACAGGAAAAAAACATTGGTTAACACTTCTAAAAGCTAGAGCGATAGAAAATTTTTGTTTTATCTTTGCACCAAATCAATCAGGTAAAAACACTAAAAACAGAGAAACATTTGGTCATTCAGTAATAATTTCACCTGACGGAAAAATAATTAAATTAAAAAAAAAAGGTATAGGAATTATTTATGCAAAAATTAATCCAAATGAAAGTACATATTTAAAAAAGATAATTCCAAGTCATAAAATTAAAAAACTTAACTAACCACTTTTAACATCAATTTTTTTATTTCTCAGATACGATCGTGCTCTAATTGGATTATTGTCACCGAAACAAAATATGCTTGAACAGGCTGCTGCTACATTTCTTGTATTTTTAAATAGCTTATATATATGATCAAAATTTCCAGCGCCACCAGAGTAAATTATTGGTAATTCTGTATATTTTTCAATTTTTTTTATTAATTCTAAATCATATCCTTTTTTTGTACCATCTCTATCAATATTGTTTATAAAAAATTCACCTGCTCCAAACTCATCACATTTTTTAATATAATCAAATAAATTATATTTCATTATTTTTTTTCCATTATTTACAAATATTCTGTATTCATTATTTATTTTTTTTATATCTATTCCTACTATTATACATTGGCTTCCAAATTCTTTCGAAGATTTTTTCAAAAAATTTAAATCCTCAGAAATTTTTTGGTTAATTGAAATTTTATCAGCTCCACAATCTAATAAATTTTTAATATCTCTAATTGATTTAATACCACCACCAGCAGTCATTGGCATGAAGCAATACTCGGAAGAACTTTTAAGAATTTTTTTTAAATTTTCAATATTTTTGTCTTTATTTGTGTTTATAAACATTATCTCATCAGACTTTTGACTATTAAATATTTTGATATTAGAAGTTGGTTCACCAACATCTCTATAATTTTTAAAATTTATCCCTTTCACAATTCTATTTGAATTTATTAAAAAAGTTGGAATAATTCTTTTTTTTAGCATTATAGATCGCAAAAGTTTTTTAATAGTTGCAAACCATTTTCGTGACTTTTTTCTGGATGAAATTGAACGCCAAATACTTTATTATTTTGGATACAAGCTATTATTTCTTTAAAATTATACTTTGTTTTACCAATAATATTTTTTTTGTTTTTTGTTATAAAATGATAAGAATGAACAAAATAAAATTCTTCATTTTTTTTAATATTATTAAATAGCTTATTTTTTGGTTTTCGACTTACATTATTCCAACCTACATGTGATAATCTTTTTTTGCCATTCTCAAAAATAGGTTTTACTTCCCCTTTTATTAAGTTCAAACCTGATGCATTTCCACCCTCATTTCCTTTACTTGATAAAATTTGCATACCTAAACAAATTCCCAAAACGTTTTTTTTCTTTGAGTATTTCATAATTTCTATTAGTGGTATTCTTTTTTTTATTTTGTTTATGGCAGCACTATAGGAACCAACACCTGGTATTATTAATTTATCACATTTATATAAGTCTTTTTTAGATCTTACTAAACTAAATTTTTTATTAATTTTTTTTAATGCGTTGGTTAAAGAGCAGATATTGCCTGCGCCAAAATCTAATATTCCAATTCTCACTCTTTATACCAAGAAGCAAAATCTTTAGTTTTTTTCGATTTTCTTTTTATTTTTTTAAACGAATTAGGAAAAATAATATTATCACTTATTAAGGTGTAAAATTCTTTTTCACTCATATTTATAAATCTTAAAAAAATGTCTAATGATTGAGGTTTCTTACCCTCTTCTTTTATTAATTTTTTTGCTTCATCTAAAGAGATATTTCCATTTCTAAGTTCAGATGCCAAATTTTGTGAGATTCTAGAATATCCTCTTTTTAGATATTTAATGTAATCTCTTGACCCTTGCATGTAACATTCAATTTTAGATGAAAATGGATTTGCTTTATTGGGGACTCCTTCCAATTCATCACTTTGCCAACCTAATTCTTTCTTAATTAATTTAACTTGTTTTTTGTAGTCCCACTTTATATAATTTCCTAAATTAATTGAGGTTATATTTGAGGCTCTATATTGATCAAAAGAGGGAAATGTGTACGGAGTTAAATCTCTTTTATCAAAATTAAAATTAGAATTTTTTAACATTCCATACATATCTTCAGCAGATATACCTAAATTTCTCACTTTGTTAAATTTTTCTTCATCTTCTTGTTCTATTTCATCATATTTATAATATGCACTCATTTCTGCTAAGGGTTCTCCCCAAATAATTAGTGGAATTTTAAATTTTATAGCTATTTGTATAGGGTACGAATAAATTCCTGTATGACAATGCCAACAAAAATCAGTTTTTCTTTTAAAACTTTCTTCCATTAGCATTTTAACAATTCTCCAGTTGGGAGTAAAATCAATAATGTCCGCACCTAATTTTTTTAGAGTTTTATTAGTATTTTCAATTGTTATGGGTCTAAGAAAACCGTGATTAAACCTTACAACAAGTGGTTTAAGTTTGAGTTGGTTGATTACATAATATAATTGGAAAGTACTATCTTTTCCTCCAGAAAAAGGAACTATACAATCATATTCATATTTATTTTTAAATTTATTAATAATTTTATTTAATTCTGAATATCTTTTTTTCCAATTGACTCTTTTTTTCAAAAATATACTTGAATGGCAAATATTACATCCGTGTTTTCTATCAAACTCTATAGTTTCATAAGTTTCTGGCAAATTACATTTTTTACATTTTTCCATAAGTTTGAATTTAATACTTAATAAAGTTTTTTAAATGTATATATATTATTTTAAAATATTCAAATATGATTGAAAATAAAAGAATTATTCCAAAATTAGAAATTAAAAATAACTATCTTATTAAAGGTGTTCAATTTGAAGGGTTGAGAATTATCGGAGATCCCGTTCTTTACGCTAAGGAATTTTTTAAAAAATCTGCTGATCAAATAATAATTAATGATATTGTTGCATCTCTATATAGTAGAGAAAGTATATTTTCAACAATTGACAAAATGACAAATGATGTTTTTGTTCCGATTACTGCAGGTGGAGGTATTAGAAGTATTGATGATATAAAAAATTTTTTAGAAGCTGGCGCAGATAGAGTTTTTTTAAACACTTATGCTTTAGAAAATCCAGAATTTATAAAAAAAATTTCAAATTTATTTGGGAGACAATTCATAACAATTTCAATAGAGGTAAAAAAAATAAAAAATGAATATTATTGTATGAAAAATCATGGCAGAGATAATTCTGGTTACTTGTTTGAAAAGTGGATAGAAATAATTAAAGAGTACGATGTTGGGGAAATTCAAATTTTATCTATTGACAATGATGGTATGGAAAATGGTTTTGATAATGAGTTACTAAACTTAATTTTAAATTTGAAAGTTAATTGTCCAATAATTTTAGGTGGAGGAATAAACTCAAACTTAGTTTGCCATAATATACTTAAAAATCATGAAATTTCTGGTGTCTCAATTTCAACAGCTCTTTACAATAAACAAATAAATATTCCAAAGTTAAAAAATTATCTAAAGAAGAATAAAATCAATGTCAATCAAATATAAGATTGGAATAATTAATCTTGGTATAAATAATATCAAAAGTTTAAAAAATTTTTTTTATAAATATGGTGAAGTTTACGTGATTGACAAAAACAATTATAGTATTTTTAAAGAAATTGATTGCTTAATAATACCGGGAAATGGAACATTTCATAGTGGGATTTCTTATCTTAAAAATAATTCACTTATTGACCCAATAAAGAAATTTAAAAAAAAAATTATTGCTATATGTCTTGGTATGCAAATATTATTTGAAGAGAGTGAAGAAAGTCCGAAGATAAAAGGTTTGGCATTAATTAAAGGTAAAGTATGTAAGATAAATCATTCAAAGATTAAAACACCGTTACTTGGTTGGTTCGAAAGCATACAGAATTATAAAAATAAAAAAAGTTATTTTTTTAATAATTCTTTTTGTTGTTATCCAGAAGATGATAGTATAATACTTGAAAAAATAAATTCGGACTTTGTAGACATAGTATCTTTAATTAGATTTAAAAATATATATGCATTACAATTTCATCCAGAAAAAAGTTCATCTAATGGATTTAAAATTATAGATCAAATTTTAAATGAAAAATTTTAAAATAGATAAACAGCCAAAAAAAGTAATTTTTTGTAAGTTGTGTGTTTATAGTAATCAAAAGGTTGTACCTTCAACTATTAAGAGTGATAAAAAAGATCATTTAAACAGAAATTTTTTAAGATTTAATAATGACGGCGTTTGTTCTGCTTGCGAATTAATATTAAGAAAAAAAAAACTTAATAAAAAAAATAATATCGATTGGGAAAAAAGAGAAAATGAACTAAGAACTATTTTAGAAAAATTTAGATCTAGAAATGGTTCTTTTGATTGTATTGTTCCAGGATCAGGTGGAAAGGACTCAGTATTTCAAGCAGAAACATTAAAAAAAAAATATGGAATGAATCCACTTACCGTTACTTTTTCACCAATAATTTACACAGAAGTTGGTATGTCTAACTTTCATAAATGGCCACAAAACGGGAATGTAAATAATTTTTTATACACTCCATCTGGAAAAAGTTACGGAAAATTAGTTGAATTGTCTTTTAAAAATATGCTTCATCCCTTTCAACCATTTATATTTGGTCAGAGGCATTTTGCTACACATATAGCAATTAAATTAAAAATTCCTCTTATATTTGTGGGTGAACCTCATTCAGAATTTGGATCAGATCAAGATGAGGAAGATCTACCATATATGTTGGAAAGGTATTATACAAAAAATAATAATGAAGTAATAAACATGGCTGGTTTGGAAACTAAAGAACTAATAAGTAAATATAAAATAAATTTTAGTGATTTAGAATTTTTCTTACCAAATGATATTAATCTAATAAGAAAAAATAATATCAAGCAATATTTTTTTGGTTATTTTGAAAAAATGCAACCTCAAGAGAATTTTTATAAAGCTGCTAAAATTACAAAATTTCAAACTTCCCCAGAAAGAACTGAAGGAACATATTCCAAATATAACTCAATAGATGATAAAACAGATGGATTCCATTATTGGACCAGTTATGTGAAATTTGGTATTGGACGTGCAACCGAAGAAGCTTCAAATGAATTAAGACATGGATACATTACAAGAGATGAAGCAGTAAATTTAGTAAAAAAATATGATGGTGAATTTCCAAAGAAGTATTTTAAAGAATTCTTAAGTCTAACAAATATATCTGAGTCAGAATTTTATGAAATTGTTGATAGCTTTAGGCCAGATCATTTATGGAAAAAGGTAGGAAATGATTATAGATATGGAAAAAACTGGCAATTAAAAAATTTACTAAAATAAAATTTCTATGAAAAAAATTCTATTTTTGATTGATATTAAGTCAAGAGATTTACCTAGCTCCTCACTAATTGGATATGAATTAAAAAAAAGAGGTTATGAAGTTTTTTTTTGTGCCTTGCATGAAGAAGATCAATTTTTAAAGAAGATTAAACCAAATTGCATTGTAATTAATAAACCAATATATTTTGATGAAAAAATTTTAAAATGGAAACTTCTAGGTATAAAAATTATATCTTTTGACACAGAGGGAAATCCTCAGGATAAATTTTGTTTATATAAAATTAAAATATTTCCTGATTTATTAATTTACTGGAATAAGATAGAAAAATTGAAATATGAAAAGTATTTTAAACTTAAAAATTCTCTATTTACTGGCCCCATTCCTAAAACATTTGTAGGAGGTGGTATTAGAATCGACTTTTTTCATAAAAAATTTCAAAAAATTTTTTTAAAACAAAAAAATAATTCGAAAAAAAAAATTATTACTGTAGCTTCATCTACACAAGAAGCACACCTTAGTAATAGTCAAGTAAACAAAATATATCAAATAAGACAAAAAACTATGGATCAATCTGTGGATTATTTTAAAATTGTTAAAATGATGAAAAATAACTTAAATCTTAATATTCAATTACTTGAATATTTAAATAAACAAAAAGGCTACAAAATATATTTTAAACCACATCCGAATGAAAACATGAAAAAATGGAAAAAGATTTTTAAATTAAAAAAACTAAATAATATAAAATTTTTTAATAGAAATATTAATTACCTATTATCTAATTCAGAATTACATATTGCTAATAGTGTTTGCACAACAACATTTGAGGCAAAGCTAAAAGGCATAAAAACGATAGAGATACAGTCAAAAATTTGTTCCTCTTTATGGAAAAAGGATCATCTAAATCTTCCTGATTTTGTAATTAAATCAAAAAATGAATTTAATACAATAAAAAATATAAAAAAAAAAAGGAACACTTTTTTTAATAGTTATATCAATAAATATTATTCGTTTTTTGATGGAAAAAATTATATTAGGTATGCAAATATAGTTGATAATTATTTATCAAAAGAGGAAAATTTAGAATATAAATATATTTTATTCACTTTGATAAACTTTTTATTTTTAAATTTTAAAAGACACCTAAGCCATAAAATCTTAAATTTTTTTGTTATTAATCATAATCAAAATAATCAAATTATAGGTAATTATGATTCAAGAGGTAGGTTTGATCATAGAATGAAAAATAATGATGAGAAAAAATATTTTAAAATTTTTAGAAAATTAAAAATTTAATTCATTAGTTATTATTTCACTAATTATCTGGTGTCCATACTTATTAAAATGTGTTCCATCATGATAAATTTTATTTAGATCAATGCTGTTTGTAATTAGCTTTTGTCTTATATCAATAAATGGAATATCATTTTTAATTAAAAATTTTTTTACATATTCCTCAAAATTATCACCTTTTCCATCTTTAGATCTTCTTAAAGAAGAATGTAAAAAAATAATTTTTTTGTTATTCAAACTATTAATTAAATCATTGATTTGCTGGTTATAAAATTTTCTTGTTTCAAAATTAAAATTTTCCTCTTTATAAAATTTATTCGATAAATCAAAAGGAGAAAAATATCTTCTTTTAAGGTTAGTTTTATAAACATAATAAAGTACAACTTCCTCAATAGCTGGAAAATAACTGTTCAAATTATCCGAAAAAAAAGGTTGTGATGATAAATTAGAATAGTTTCTTATTAGACCAGAGCCATTTAGGTATAAAATTGTTATATCTTTAGTACCTTTATGTTTAATTTTATTTTTAATATTATTATACCCATAAGCATTTATACCAAAATTATTACAATTTATTTTTAAGTTATTTTTAGCAGAATAGTTAATACATACTTTTTCAGTAAAAAGTTCTTCATTGTCAATATAACTTCCTCCATAAACAATGCTATCTCCATAAAAATTAATAGTGAAATTGCCCTCTATATTATCGATATTTGTTCTTGAACCAATTTCGTTCATTTTGATAATTGAATTATTAAATCTTTTCTTAATTTGATCAGGTATTATATCATATCCGTATATAGGGTTAGCTTTGTATAAAATTGGACTCCCAAGGCCGTATTTTTTTTTCAAAAATAATTCAACTAAAAAAAGAATTAAAATAAATAAAATTATCACCGAAAGTATTAGAGAGATAATTTTTTTTATTATCATTTAATTTTTTTGTAATATAATAGTCATCATAGAGCCCCAAAATGGTGGTGATATTTTTGTTTTTTTTGAGGTAAAACTTTTATAATTTTCTGTAAAATTTGCATAAGGTGTTTCTAAATAAGGATAATGCTCTCCTACTAGTTTAAATCCATAAACTTTTGCAATTTTTTCTATTGTTTTTGATGAAAATAAATTTATATGCTGTATTGGATCAAATTGATTCCATTTATCTTTAAATTTAATCGCGCTTGGAGAATTTACATTAGGTGTTGCACTTATAAATATAACTCCATCTTTTTTCAAAATTTTATGTAGAAAAGAAAAATATTTCTTTGGATTTTCTACATGCTCTATAACGCCTCTTAATACTGCTATGTCAAATGATCCAAGTTTTTTTTTAACATTACTTAAATCAATCACTGAAACTCTTTTCTTTAAATCTTTAAATTTTTTAGCAATTTTAATTGCTTGTGAATCTATGTCTATGCCGATTGCATCATAATGTTTTACCAAATGTTTTAAAAAATCCCCATTACTACAACCTACATCTATTAGTCTTCCAGAATTTTTATATAATTTTAAATATTTTAAATCAATCAGATACATTTTTTTTCTTAAATTTAATTTTTCTTTATTCTTCAATCTAAAATCTATGTAATTGTTATAATAAGCATTAAGCCCTTTTTTACTCAAGATATTATCAATATAAATAAATTCACATTTAGTACATTTTACCGCTTTAAAAAAAGAATTTACTTTTGCCCAGGTTATTTTTCTTTTTTTAGAATTACAAATAGGACAATCTTTTCTTTTTATGAGATCTCCCTTATAATTATCTAGATTATAATTAAATTTTCTCAATTTTTCTCTCATTAAATTTATTACCCCCGAAAAATATTTTTTGAAAGATTAAATTTACCTCTACAATCAATAATATTTTTTGAATATTTTTTTATCATTTCATAATTTAAATAATCATGGTCTGTCATGATTACGGCTATATCATATGAAGATAATTTTCTTCTATTTAAATTAATACTTTTCTTATCAAAACTGAAATTTCTTGTGAATATTTTATTTTTAAATAATTTATCATGAAAGTCGACTGCTCTAGTTTTTTTTAATAATAAAGACATAAGTCTTAAAGCAGCTGACTCTCTTAAATCATCAATATTTTTTTTATAGGCAATTCCAATAATTAATATCTTCGAATTTGAAATTTTAATATTACTTTTTTTTAAAATATCCTTAATTTTTTTATATATAAAATTTATCATTTGAATATTTATATCTGCGGCAAGTCTAATAAACTTTGCTTCAAAACCAATTTTTTTTGCTTTCCAAAACATATATTCTGGATCAATCGGTATACAGTGTCCACCAGTACCTGGTCCTGGATTAAATCTTTTAAATCCAAAAGGTTTTGTTTGTGCTATATTTAAAATTTCAAAGATATCTAAGTTCATTTTATCAGCTATAATTTTCATTTCATTTATAAAGCTAATGTTCACAGACCTATAAATGTTTTCTAACAGTTTAGAAAATTCCGCAACTTCAAGATTCTTAGCCTTAACGACTTGATCAAATATTTTTCTGTAAAAAAATGAAATAATATTCAAACAATTTTTTGAATAACCACTTACAACTTTAGGTATTTTATCTAATTTATTCTCATTAAATCCAGGATTAATTCTTTCAGATGAGAATCCAATAAAAAAATCTTTTCCAATATTAAATTTTTTTCTTAATTTATTTACTATAAGTTCTCGAGTTGTTCCTGGGTAACTTGTACTTTCTAATATTAAAATTTGTCCTTTTTTTAAATAAGGAGTGATATTTTGGATC
>MDTG01024402.1_pt1 | contig 14683 bp, 10 predicted proteins | sample 811421 | NCBI WGS metagenome assembly MDTG01 (sample SAMN05326645, study PRJNA326480) | marine metagenome | isolation source: seawater | place: Pacific Ocean: South East | collected 2011
ACCCGTAGCTCAGCTGGATAGAGCGCTGCCCTCCGAAGGCAGAGGTCACAGGTTCGAATCCTGTCGGGTGCGCCATTAAATCAATGGTTTAGATGTACCTAAAAAATTAAGTACGTAATTAGTACGTAAACTTTATTGTAAATTTTGTGATTTTTAATACTTTTGTACCGAGCAATTTTTTACTCTGAAAACACCCTTTTGCTTTCAATACGACATGAATTTTGCTACGCGCACGCGCGCCGCGACGTTGGTTAAGTCTTAATTTTGAAGACATGTTCTGAGGGTAACCCAAGATGGTCGGGTGCTGTGGGCCATTCCTATTATTCAAATATGTATATGACTCTTATGTTTGATTAAAAATTAGCAAATAATTTTATTCAAAGGTGAATAGGTAATAACGACAACAAGTTTTTAGTTATTTTTTTGTACTGTCTGGTCATAGGCTGAACTAAGTGTCGCATGATTCCTCTGATAAGATCCACTTTGCCGCTTGCTCTGCAATCATAAGGGTGGGTGCGTTGGTGTTACCACTTGTTATCTCGGGCATTATACTCGCATCCACCACCCTCAGGCCTTGAACCCCCTTGACCCGTAAAGAGGAATCTAAAACTGCCATTGAGTCATTTGCGTGCCCCATTTTTACCGTCCCCACTGGATGAAAAATTGTATTAGCAATGTCTCCAGCCAGTTTAGCCAATTCTTCATCGCTTTGATACTGTAGGCCTGGTTTAAATTCCTCTGGTTTATAAATTTGCATTGAGGACTGCTCCATGATGCGTCGTACTTGCCGTAGGCTGTCTGCCGCCACTTTGCGATCACTTTCCGTCATCAAGTAATTTGGTGAAATTTTTGGAGGGTCTCTGAAATCTGCTGAACCAATCCGAACGTGGCCTCGGCTTGTTGGATTTAGATTACAGACGCTGATAGTGATAGCTGGAAAGTCATGTAAATCCTCCCCAAATGCTTCCAAGCTCAAAGGTTGAACATGATATTCGAGATTGGCATAGGTTTGGTCCGGATCTGAGCGCGTAAAAGCTCCGAGCTGGCTTGGAGACATACTCATTGGACCGGTGCGGTGGATAAGATACTCCGCGCCAATGGCTACCTTTCCTAATAAACTATTTGCCAAAGTATTGAGTGTGCGGGTTCCTTTTACTTTATACACAGCACGAATTTGTAGGTGATCTTGTAGATTGTCACCGACTGGAAGATCCAGTTTAACACCGATTCCATACTTTTTAAGTAATGACGCGGGCCCAATCCCAGAAAGCTGCAAAATTTGCGGTGAATTGATCGCACCTGCGGCTAGGATAACCTCGCGTTTTGCTTTTACTTCAACCTGTTTTCCTTTGCGCTGCACAACAGCGCCCGTACATTGAAAATGGTAGTCTGTATTATGGCTTAAAGAGATTTTCTCCACTTGTGCTTGGGTCCACAGGGTCAGGTTGGGTCTGGATTTTATTGGATGTAGAAATGCTTTTGACGTGCTCCAGCGCCAACCACGGCGTTGGTTGACGTCAAAATAGCCTACTCCTGCGTTATCACCTGTATTGAAATCATCAATCTTTTCTATTCCAAGTTGTTCAACCGCATCAGAAAAGCTGTCCAAAACATCCCAATGTAATCTTTGTTTTTCAATCCGCCACTCGCCACCATGCCCATGCATATCTGAAAATCGACCGTTATCATTGGTTGGTGGATCTAGGCCTTCATCTAACCGGTAGTGGTCTTCATGGGATTTGAAAGCATCCAAGGAATGTTGCCAGTTCCATCTTTCATCATTAGTTAATTTCGCCCAATTATCATAATCTCGCGCTTGGCCACGCATATAGATCATTCCATTGATTGATGAACATCCGCCAAGGGTTTTACCCCTTGGATACTTTTGCTTACGGCCATTCAGTCCAGCCTCTGCTTCAGTAGTATACATCCAATCCGTGCGTGGATTCCCTATGCAATGGAGATACCCAACTGGGATATGGATCCAGGGATACAGATCGTTTTTACCAGCTTCGAGCAACAAAACTTGATTATTAGGATTTGCTGACAATCGATTTGCTAAAAGACAACCGGCTGAGCCAGCTCCGATTATAATGTAGTCAAATTTTGTAAATTCATCTGGCATATTGGCCGCGTTTTGAATTCTTGGAAATAAATCGTTTCTGCCGCAATAGGTTAGTTAAATAACGAAAGCATATGTGGAAGTTGGATTTTGGGTGGCCCAACTTTGAGAAATTAAAGATAATTTTAGAATTTATATTTATTCCCAATATTTTTCATTCCTCATACACTTGCAATTCAAGTGGCGATAAACTTTTGCGGACTGTGTTTGTTTTGCCTTCAATGAGGTCTATCAGACCAGATGCTCCTTGATAGCCAAGTTCATAAGTAGGCATCTCAACTACAGTTAGACCTAGGCTTTCAGCCATAATACCTCCGTGAATGCATGCAATTTTAATTTTGTCAGCACCGTCTTTTCTATATTTGCGAATACTATGCCATGCACCTTCAGCTGTCGCTAACGTCGCGCAAAAAATAGCAGTTAAATCTGGTTGCTTTTCTAGTAGTAATTTAGCGGCCTCATGACCCAATGAAAATGTGTATCCTACCTCCATTATAAGATTATCATCTATTGCTACATCATAAGACTTTAGTGCAGACAGATAACCCTCCAACCGTTGTTGTGCATTGAAGCCACCGGGCTTTCCACCAATGAAGCCGATTTTTTGGTGACCAGCCGCCAATAAATGATGGCAGATAGATTCCGTAGCATTGAGAGAATCCATCCAAACGCAATTTACAGCACCATCAATTTTTTTGTTCATTACTACAGTTGGCATTGGTAAAGATTCTACTGCCATACCTACTGCCGCGCTATCATCAAATGATACCGCAAGAATGCCGTCAACATGCTCGAGTTGTTCCAATTTTTTCAAAATTTCAGACGTTGAAGACTCTTTTGGTGTTACCACTATATAGGGAAAATAATCTCTTTCAGTACACGCCGCAAATACGCCTTCCATCATTTTTGTAAATACGGTTTGGTCGAAACGTGGCAATACAATGCAAATTGATTTTGAGCGGCTCGTTCGGAGTTTTCTTGCCAAGGTGTTTGGTCGATAATTTAGAATTTCTGCAGAGTTTAAAATGCGAGCTCTAGTTTCATCAGAGATCCGCTGATTTGTATCTCCAGTAAGAACCCTCGATACGGTTGAAGGATCCAAGCCAGCATGTTTTGCTACTGACGTAAGCGTCGCACGCTTTTCTTGTCCATTCTTTGTCATGTTAGCTATGCCCAGTTTCATCTAACTTAACGCCAGATATGTTTTTTAACTTATATTTGACCACCTTAATCGTCCCAATAAAAGTCTTGTTTTCCCCCGTCAATACATACCAAAGCCCCATTTACAAACGAGGCACGTTCTGAAGCGAGAAAAGCCACGACATCTGCAACCTCTTTGGGTTGACAGAGGCGTTTGACTGGGTTCTGGGTTTTCATGATTTCCAGAAGATGTTCAGGATAGTGTCGAATTAGATCCGTCTCTACATAGCCTGGAGCAATTGCATTAACGGTAATTCCGTCTGGTCCGAGTTCTTTTGCGACCGTTCGAGTGAAGGCTGCAACACCGCCTTTTGCGGTTGAATAGTTAGAGACACCACTTCGGCCGCCGCCTGTGTAGTTTTGTGATGATGTATTGATAATACGACCGAACTTATTCTTTTGCATATAGGGTATCGCAGCCCTTGTGCATAAAAAGGTACTTAGCATGTGAGACTCGATTAAACGGTTCCAATTGTCTACGGTCATATCGATGACCTTATGCCCGATATCCTCTCCACCTATTCCGGCATTATTTACAAGAATATCAAGTCTTCCAAAATGCTTGCTGAGCCTTTCGAACATATCTTGTACTTCTGTTTCGTTCGTCACATCACAAGTGATTGCCATTGTCTCAACTGAATATTTGGTCGAAATTTCCTTAGCCGTTTTTCTAGCAGTATCGCCGTCCAAATCATTAATTGCTATGGTTGCACCTTCTGCGGCTAAAACTTCGGCTTCCATTCGACCAATTCCTCTGGCGCTTCCAGTCACCAGCGCAACTCGATTATTCAATCCTAAGTCCATTTTTGTTCCATTCCTCAGTCGTTGCCAACAGCCTCTTTGTACTCACTCATAAAATCAATTACTTGGTTGTCTCCAATGATCACATCGACATGCGAAATTGTACCAGTGAAGGCAAAAGGTGGTTCATAATCTTCACAGACTGGTGAGCCATCATCGTGCCCACAATGAATACCTGCAGCGTTTGGAATGACTGGCCACATATTTTTGAGACTTAGATCTCCTTGCGCTAAACCATTTACATAAAGCTTTCCTATTCCCTGTTTTTCAGCTGTTTTTTCAAATTCAAACTTCACCGATACCTTGCCGACAGGAAGAGGATCATAGCTCTTCAACATAGTGCTATCTCGGGCACCAAATGAATAAGCGTAATATAAATGACCTTTTTTACAATAAAGAGCATAGCCGCCAAATCGATTGCCTGCTGAGAGAATTACCCCCTCAACTTCGCCTTGACTGACTTGGATCTCAGCTTCAATTACATGTGAACAATTCGCAACATTTGGGGTGCTCATTCGGTCAATGCGCGCCATGCCTGGATAGTAACGATACCGTTTACGAGCCGTTGCTCTGAGAGTAGATGCAACTCTTTCTCGATCGCGATCATCAAGCGGCAAAACATCATATTTTCCCGCTTCAGCCCACCAAAGATCCACCATTTCTCGCAGTTTGTCTGGTTTCTTATCTGCTAGGTTATGGAACTCTGAGAAATCCTTATCTACATGATACAACTCCCAAACATCGTCATCAAACGATGTGCCTTTGGTATGCCGGGTAACAGCTTTCCACCCGTCAGCCCAAATACCACGGTCGCCAAGCATTTCAAAGTATTGCGCACGTTTAGGCGTCAGTGAAGCTCGATCCTCAAAGCTGGCGCGCATACTTTGGCCGTGAATTGGTTCCTGCGGAATCCCATTGACCGTTTCTGGGGCTTCAATATTAAGATAATCAAGTATTGTTGGAACAACATCGGTACAGTGATGAAATTGCTCGCGGATTTCGCCACCTGCTTTAATCGATTGTGGCCAACTTACAATGAAAGGATCTCTTATACCACCACCGTGCGTATCCATTTTGAACCATTTCAGAGGTGTATTTCCAGCATGTCCCCAGCCCATAGGGTAATGGTTAGAGGCATATTTCGAACCATAATCGTCCATTGCTGAAAATAGCTCGTCAAAACTTTCATGAATAAAACTGTAATGCTTTCGAATATTTAAGTTTCCAAATTCACCACCCTCATCACTAGCTCCATTATCAGAAAGAAAAATTACAATAGTATTTTCGTATTGCTCAATATCTTTAAGAAAAGATATTAACCTTCCGATTTGTGAGTCGGTGTGATCGAGGAAACCAGCATAGACTTCCTGCATTCGCGCGCAAAGTTTTTTCTGATCTTGGCTAAGATCGTTCCAGGGGGTGACTTCTCTGTTTAGCTCGGTCAATTTAGCATCATTTGGTATGATACCAAGCTTTTGTTGTCGCTCAAACCATATCTTTCGCATTTCGTCCCACCCAGCATCAAATTTGCCTTGGTATTTCTTGATGTAGTCTTTGGGAACCTGATGTGGTGAATGGCAAGCACCGGGAGCATAGTAAAGGAAAAAAGGCTTCTCAGGCGCGACTGACTTTTGACTCTTGATCATTGAAATTGCCTGATCTGTCAGGTCTTCGGTCAAGTGATAATCATCAGACCTCGGTGCTTTGATGGGTTGATTATCCTGAACAAGTTCAGGATCATAATGATCTGCAAATGCCCCTAAAAAACCGTAAAATCGGTCAAAACCACGGCCCAATGGCCATGCATCAAAAGGGCCTGCTGCAGTGGCTTTTGTCATTCTCATAAGGTGCCATTTTCCAACGGCAAAGGTGTTGTATCCCTGAGGCCTGAGAATTTCTGCAAGGGTAGATGTATGTTTGGAAACCTCGCCACGGTAGCCAGGAAACCCAGTGCTCCACTCTACGATCGCTCCCATACCAGCCGTATGGTGATTGCGCCCTGTAAGAAGAGAGGCTCGGGTTGGTGAACACATCGCGGTAGTGTGGAAATTATTATAACGCAGCCCACTACCCGCAAGTGCATCGATGTTTGGCGTTTCAATATTAGAGCCATAGCACCCAAGTTGGGCAAACCCAACATCATCTAGAAGTGCAATGACAATATTTGGAGCCCCTTCTTGTGCTTTAGTTTCGACAGGCCAACTGGCCTCAGATTCATTTAAGGTTCTGCCAATATGCCCTTTGAACTTTTCGCCTTTCACGAATACACCTCCTTATAGTTAAGACCTATTTTGTTTTGTTACTTATTATCAGTTGATTTTACCTAAACGGGCTTGTTGAGATTTCACAAACCAGGCTGATGCAATCAGAAAAAAGCCTATTGCTATAGATATAAACTGCACCCATTCGACTGTTACAAGGATACCTGCGGCGACTGGAAGCCGCAATAAACCCTCCCAGCCATATAGATGGCGCCTATCGAACATAGAAACACAAGTGCTGATAAGATAAATTACAAGGAATAATCGAGCTGTAGCCCACAAAAATACATCAAGCTCAAAAAAGTCTGCTAACAGCATGCCAGGGTAATAAGCAAAAACGAACGGTATGATGAACTTAGCTGCTCCTAGCTTAACGGCCATGACTGATGTTTTTAGTGGAGCGGCGCCAGCAATCGGCGCCGCGGCGTAGGCAGCCAGTGCAATAGGTGGAGTCAAGGATGAGGCTACACCATAATAAAAGACGAACATGTGGGCCACCAATAATGGCATACCAAATTTTGAGATGGCTGGTCCCATAATTAGAACAATTATTAAATAAGCAGGTAATGTTGGCATTCCCATACCCAGAATAAGGGCACCAACCATAGAAAAGAAGAGAGCCAGGAATAAATTTTCACGGCTGACTTCTAGGATAAGACTGGCAAAATTCAATCCAACGCCAGACATGTTCATAACCCCAATCACTACCCCTATTACACCGATGGCAACCATGATTTTTCCACAAGACTGTCCTGCAACCCCCATGCGTTTGATCAAATGAAATGGATTACGACGTAGGTCTGGATTCAAAAAACCAGTTACGATAGCAGATAGAATGCCAAGAAAGCCGGCGTAGGCGGGTGAACGGCCTGAAATTAAGGTCCAGATTATCACAGCAACGGGTATCAAGAACATCATTGAATCTACAGCATCACGACGATTTAACTTAACGCGCTCTTCTACTGGAACAGGCATGATACCCTGCTTTTGTGCTTCAAGACCTACGTTAATGAAAAGACTTATGTAATAAAAAGCAGCCGGTACAAGTGCGGCCAAAGCGATTTGTAAGTACGGTATTCCAGTAAGCTCCGAAATAAGAAATGCCGCCGCACCCATAATTGGTGGCATGATTTGACCACCGCTAGATGCAGTCGCCTCTATTCCTGCTGCAAATTCTGGTTTAAAACCCCTTTGTTTAATTAATGGGATGGTGAAAGTTCCTGTACCAACCACATTTGCGACCGTACTACCGCTCATCGTACCAAACATGCTTGATGCAACTATAGCTGCATATGCCGGTCCACCACGGGTTTTCGCTGTCAAAAACAAGGATATACGTAGGAGCGCTCGCCCCGCTCCGGTAGCTTCGAGTAAAATACCAAAAACGATATAAACCCAAACTAGGCTTAGAACGATTGTAGTCGTATTTCCAAACACACCACTATAATTATACCAAATACTTTCAATAAATTCGACAATACCAAAACCAGCGTGACCGAACATGCCTGGAAGGTTTGCGCCAAAAAATGTATATAAAATACATATTAAGCAAACAACAACGAGTGGCAGTCCCCAAGATCGCCTGCAAAATTCAATCAGTGCAACGAGCCCAAGATATCCTAGGGTGATATCCCACGTTGATAGATCGTAAAACCCTTCGTTAAGTGCATTCTGCACAGTCATGTAGTGAAAAGTGCCAAAAATAGCACATGCAGCTAACAGTCCATCAATCATCCAGAAGAGTGCATTAATCCAAGGATTTTGAGAATGGTGCGTGTATGCCAAAGGCGTGGTAGTAACTACGACGATGAGGCTCGCCATCATTGCAAGCGCGTTATGCGCGTTTTGTTTAAAAATTCCAAAGCCAGCGCTGTAGACAGCAGTTACAGCTATTATTACTCCAACAAAAATAGCAAATATCTGCAGTATTTTTAAAAATAGGTTTTCAGGTTGCTCCGTGGAATCTGCTGTATTTACCGGCATATTTAGCTCCCACTGGCCAATTTTGTGTAAATTTACACCGTTTGGCCCGCAAGGTTCTTGCGGGCCAAAAGATATTAATTAACCAGCCTCTGGTGGCACTAGGTCTTCGGGGATATCGAAGCCTGCCTCCTTATAATAACGATAGGCGCCCAAATGAAGTGGTGCATTCATCATTGTGAATGCTGTATCACGAGTGGTTTCCTTTAGGAGTGGTGCAGTTTCATGAAATTCATCAAGGTTTTCCCAAAGTGCTTTTGTCATAGTATAAATCGTTTCATCACTTGTTGCGGGTGACGATCCCATTACAAGCCAGAAAGACAATGTAGAAACATCTGTGTCTCCATTAACTTGTCCCTTATAAGTGCCTGCTGGGATTAGACCTTGCGTATTTCCATTTACAAACTTCGCCTGCATTTCTGGCAAGGCTAATGCTTCGTCACTCAACCCAAGAAGGCGAAATTCGTTGCTTAAACCGAATTGCTGCACAATAGCTCCTCCAAGTGGGGCAGGCCGTACAAAAACATCAACTTGTCGGTCCGTCATCGCTTGGGCACCCGCACCCCAGCCAAGTAGAACACCCTCATAATCTTCATCAGGCGTGTAGCCGGTAGCAATTTCTATAAGCTCTCTTGAAACCTTTGAAGCAGCCCCGCTTGGTGGTCCGAGATACACCTTTTTACCTTTGATATCTTCGAGTGTTTCAATTCCAGATCCTGCATAGGTTATGAAGTGAAAGGCACCGGCAGAGAAGCTAAAGATCGACCTTAGATTAGCCGCAAGTTCTGGCGCATCAGCTAATTTACTATACATAGCTTTTTGCTCACGCATATTTGTAGTTTGAGCAATTACCAGTGAACTTATGTCGATTTCGCCACGACCCAGAACAATCATTGACTTCGTGACGGTTTGAGATGCGTTAATTTGCATTTTGAAGTCAGTATGTGCCGCAACTACTTTATCAAACCCAACAGTCGCAAGGTAGGCACCAGCTCCTGGTGAAGCAGTTTGAGCTTTGATAAAAGTCTGCGCAGTGACGCCTTGGGCAACAGCGATAACAGACAAAGCTGCAACAGCTGTTGCTAAACGCTTAATTGTAGCAATCAGTTTCATGTGTTTCTCCCTCAAAACCATAGAATTTGTGTTGTATTTTATATTAAACAAACGTTTGCGCAAAAATAATCTGAAGTCAAGAAAATAGAAAATCCTGGTTAATCTCAAAGCTCAAAATCTAATATTTATTATAATCGTTATATTGATTACACTTAACTTGCATGTATTTATTATTTTTTTTACAGAAGGTTAGCCGTATATTAGGATGTATTTTTAGAAATAAAACTATTTTAAATTCGAGACAAGGTATCGAGTGTCCTACTTTGATGTCTAATTTTCTATTGAACAATCGATTGTTTTAATACAAAATTGAATAAAATTGTCGCAAAGTACGTTTCATGAAAAAACAACAGTTTGATCCAATAGAAGATCAAGACAAGATCGCTGTGAGGCAGAAAATTTCACCTCCACTTGATGAGGAGACACGATCTGCTCTTAAAAATATTGTGGGGACAAGTGGGCTATTTGACTCCTTTCCAGATCGATTAAGTTACTGTAGAGATAGGTTGCCATTAACCACATTCCGTCTTCGTTCTGGAAAAATTCCAGCTTCGTTGCCTTGTGCAATCGTACAGCCAAAATCGGAAGATGAGTTAACGAGGGTACTTACATTTGCAAATAACCGCAACCTTGCTGTGATACCTTATGGCGCGGGATCGGGTGTTCTTGGTGGTGCTATTTCGATATGTGGTGAGATCATAATTGATCTCAAAAAATTTGTAGCAGCACCAATTATAGATTTTGAAAATTGCATGGTGACGGTACCGGCTGGTGTGAACGGAGGGGTATTTGAAGAATTTTTGAACAATGCTGGATACACCTGCGGTCACCATCCTCAATCGCTATTTATGTCCACTGTTGGAGGGTGGATTGCTTGCCGTGGTGCGGGCCAAATGTCATCCCGCTATGGTAAGATCGAAGATATGGTCCTTGGGATAAGGGCTATACTTCCAAACGGTAAGATTTTGGATATCAAGCCTGTATCGCGTCGGGCTGTTGGCCCAGGAGTAATGGATTTTTTAGTTGGTTCAGAGGGTACAATTGCTATTTTAACTCAGGCGACATTAAAGATATGGAAGTTACCAGAAAATAGGTTACCTTCAGTGGTCGCTTTCCCTACTCTTGACGATGGCCTTAATGCAATGCGGGAGATTATGCAATCTGACATTCGCCCAAGTGTTGCGCGCCTATATGATGAGCACGAAAGTCAAGAAAAGGCGCACGACTCGGTCGATCTGTCAACAAACCCAATTATGTGTATTCTAGAGTTTGTTGGGTCACCACCACTAGTAGAAGTAGAAGCATCAATTGGGCTAAAAATTTGTAGGCAACACTCTGCGATAATCTTAGGGAATGAGAGTTTCAGTAAATGGCAGGAAAGTCGCTTCAATTCGTACTCAGCAAAATTTCATGCTGAAGGTGGATATGTAGAAACTATTGAAGTAACCGGGCTTTGGTCAAAGATACCAATGCTTTATGCTGCTATAAAATTAGAGATCCAAAAGCTTGATAGACGAATTTTATTTGGTGCACATTGGTCACACATTTATGCCGAAGGTGCATGCCAATATATGACTTTCAAAATTCCCGATTTAGGTGATGAGGCAACCGCACTTGAACTTCACCTTTCTATCTGGCGTACGGTTCAAGAACTTACACTAGAGCATGGGGCAGCTATAGCTCACCATCATGGGGTCGGGTTATTTCGTACCCCCTGGATTGAAAAAGAGCTAGGGGGTGGGCTGGAAGTAATTGAGGCCGTGAAACGAGGTTTAGATCCAAATAACATTCTTAATCCTGGTAAAATTGGTCTAAGGTTAAGGCCAGGGTCTGTAGTCCCAATTAGCACAAAAATCTAATATCATGAAAGATAGGTCCCATATAAAAGATAGCTCCCATATACTCGTTACTTGCGCGTTCTGTCCAAATCCTTGCAGAAAAGAAATTCCGTTAGATTCTGTTCAGCCGCGTGAGAGCCAGACACCGTCAGCCATTTCATTACTGGCGCACTTTGTAGCTCAAAAAGAAGTTGCGTTGAATGAGGAAGTCTATGCTGCATTGACGGATCTTAAATTTGTTGAAATCTGTCAGCGCAAGTGCGTATACGAGTTTAATATTGTGTCAGCCGTGACCTTAGTTATTGATGAGATTGGCTCCACAGTGCTTACGATAAAGGCTGATCAATGACTGTCTTTCTGGGTATTGATCTGGGGGCTGGCAGTATGAAGGTCAGTGTGGTTTCTGAATCAGCCCGTGTTATTGGTGAGGCTGCGGCATCCGTCTCAACAGTGTCTTTACACTCAGGATGGGCAGAGCAAGATCCACAAGAATGGCGTAAGGCCATGATAGAAACCATCCCAGCGGCGCTTGCAGACGCATCAGTAAACACTAATGATGTCGCTTCCATAAGCTTTTGTGCCGGCGCGCATTCTTTCGTTTTGGAAGATTGCAACGGGAAGATACTACGTCCAGCTATGATGTGGATGGACCAAAGGAGTGCTGGCATAGCTGCCGAAATGAAGGCTAGTTCATTTGATCTGATATACACAAAAGCTCTAAATACTCCGGCTGCAACTTGGACTTTACCACAACTTGCCTGGCTTTCCCGTAATGAGCCAACGATTGTAGATAAGGTAGCACGAGTTTACATGGCTAAGGATTGGTTGAGGTATCAACTTTCTGGTGATTGGCATACGGACTTAACAGATGCTATCGGCACGATGCTTTATGATGTGCCAGCTGCCCGCTGGTCATCGCAAATTTGTGCAATTTCCAATTGGAATCCTGAAACTTTGCCCCCAGTGGTTCAGGCCACAAATATTACCGGCGAGACTTTGAAGGGCCATTGCGAGGTGTTTTCTTTGCCACCAGGCATTCCAATAGTCTGTGGTTCGTCAGATACAGCAGTCGAAACGCTTGCGGGTGGAGGAATAAAAGTGGGGGATGCGACGGTTAAGTTGGCAACGGCTGGGACGGTATCAGTTGTATCTGAATGCGCAGCATCTAACCCAACGCTTATCAATTATCCATATGTAATGCCTGAACTTTGGTATATTATTTCTGGTACAAATAGTTGTGCCTCTGCCCATCGCTGGTACTGTGACATGTTGTATGGTGACGGTAGCTTGGGAAATTTGGCTGAAATGGATGCTGATATTTTAACCTCACCAGCTGGGGCAAAAGGTTTATTGTTTCACCCATATTTGCGTGGTGAGCGCGCACCTTACTGGGAACCACGATTAAGAGCTGACTTTGTTGGGATGACCTTTGAACACGACCGGGCGGATTTATCACGAGCGATATATGAGGGGATTTCTTTTTCACTGCGGGACGTCATGACTGATTTCAACTCTAATGGTATCAGCTTTGACACCGCGCGGATTATCGGCGGTGGTGCTAAAAGTGAAGCCTGGCGACAAATCGTTGCAGACATTCTTGATATTCAGATAGTTGAGGCTGTTGAAGCAGATGCTTCTTTTGGGGCGGCTATCCTAGGTGGCGTGGGTACGGGCCATTTCTCATCTGCGGCTGATGCAATGGCCCAAAGAATGGGTGGTCAAAAAAAATATTCACCAAATTCTGCAAATCGACAACTTTATGACGATTTATTTGGTATATATCGTGATACTCAATCGGCTTTGCAACCTATCAATTTTAGGCTTCATGCACTTCAGGAAGGTACTCCATGACCAGACCTGTCATTATGGGTTTTCCGCGTCGCTATGTTCAGGGGCCAGGCGTTCGTGGGCAACTTGGTGAATTGCTGACAGTATTTGCGTCATCAGTAGCGATTGTGGTTGATGACTTGATGTGGGAGGAATACGGTAGTCAGATTTGCAAAAGCCTGTCTGATAGTAACATTTCGTTTCAAAGGCTTGCGTTTAATGGCGAGTGTACGCAAGCAGAGATTAGGAATCTTTCGGAAAGCGCTTTTGATGTTGATTGTATTCTCGCCGTAGGCGGTGGCAAAGCGATTGATACTGGAAAGGGTGTATCTTTAGCCTTGGGATGTGAAGTTGTTGTTTTTCCAACCATAGCTTCCAATGACAGTCCTACCAGTCGATTAATAGTCGTATACTCTGACACACATGTTCTTGAAGCGGCGGAAAAAATGGCACTAAATCCAGCTGCCGTGATCGTCGATACGGAGATTATTATTAAGGCGCCCAAACGCTTTCTTTTAGCAGGCATCGGCGATGCAATTTCCAAGATCTATGAAGTTGGTCAATCACATGCTGCAGGCGCATCGAATTTCTTTGATGGAACGCCCTCTTTGACTGCTATTGCCATTTCACGCCAATGCTACGATGTTATAATGTCAGACACGGAAGCCGCGTTAGCGGCTCACTCTATTGGTGAAATCAATAATTCATTTGAACGTCTTGTTGAAGCTACCATACTTATGAGTGGACTTGCTTTTGAAAATGGTGGGCTTTCTGTTGCACATGCTGTACTTCGCGGATTTTCAGCAAACCCTGATTTCTCAAATTCCTTACATGGTGAACAGGTGGCTGTTGGTCTGTTAGTACAATTGATGACAAATCCTGAATACCACCAAACTGCGAAAGACCTATTAGCATTTTATCGTAAAATTGGTCTTGCGTGTAACTTGGAGGCACTTGGAGCAAGAGACAGCGCTGAAAATATCGCACACACTATAGCAGAATTCACTTTTGAAAATGCTTCTTATGTCGTGAATGTTGAAGGATCATTGGATAGAAATATGCTGACCAAAGCAATAATTGAAGCAGATCGTTTAGCAAATAATTAGGACTGGTAATTTTTGTAACCAATTAGAGAAGGAGACTATCAACATGGCAAATCAACCAAATATACTCGTTATAATGGTAGACGAACTGGCACCTCAGGCCCTCTCATGCTATGGGCATCCAGTAGTAAAGTCCCCAAACATTGATCGGTTAGCTAATAGTGGAGTGGTGTTTGACAATGCCTACTGTAACTCACCAATCTGCACACCATCGCGCGCCTCTTTTATGTCCGGGCAGCTATGTCCCAATATTAACGCATATGACAACGGTGCGGAATTTCCGGCTTCAGTCCCAACCATTGCCCATTTCATGCGCAGCGTTGGATATGATACAACCCTTTGCGGTAAAATGCATTTTGTTGGACCAGACCAGATGCATGGATTTCAAGAGCGTCTAATAACAAATATTTATCCAGCAAATTTTTCTTGGACTCCTAA
>MDTG01182322.1_pt1 | contig 14682 bp, 15 predicted proteins | sample 811421 | NCBI WGS metagenome assembly MDTG01 (sample SAMN05326645, study PRJNA326480) | marine metagenome | isolation source: seawater | place: Pacific Ocean: South East | collected 2011
ATCACCATAAGCAACCTTCAAACCGGAACCATCTTGTCCATCACAAACTGCTGGCAAATCAGAAGCAGCAGCAGGAGCTTCAGCAGCAGGAGCAGCAGTGGTAGTTGCCGCAGGCGCAGCAGTGGTTGCAGCTGGAGCTGGTTCTGACGCAGAATCTTCAGAATCGCTGCCACATGCGGCTGCTCCAAGCACGATAATAAGCGCCGTTGATAGCGCTACACCCAATCTAATTTTCATTATTTTAGTTCCCCTTAATTTTGTTTTTCGTTTTCATGATCTTCTCAAATTGCTAAAAAGAACATAAGCGAAGTAGTTTGAATCTACCGAAACGTTACCAACGGAGTCAAATAGGGGGATTTGATTTTCTTATTTACTTTAAAAAGTTGTTATAAAATAAGGAGTTATTAACGCAAATATTATAGAAATATTGTAAGTATTTATTTTGGAAGTTGATTTTGAAAGAAGTTTTGTGACAATCGAAGATAATAAGAAAAATCCTGAAACCGCAATGATTACTGGTGCTGCTAGTGGAATAGGTCTAGCAGTATGCAAGTTTCTCCTAGAAAGAGGATGCAGAGTAATAGCGGTTGATGTCAATAAAAATGCTCTTGAGAAACTTTCAGGAGAAGAAAATATTGAAATTTTGACAGCGGATCTAGGAGTTTTAGATGAGCGAGAAGAGGTAATAGCCGCTGGAAACGGTATTCATTATTTAGTTAATGCCGCAGGTGTGATACTGCTGAAGAATATTTGGGATGTAGGAGTAGAAGAATGGCGACATGTTCAGACTGTCAATTCAGAAGCAACTTTTTTTCTATGCCAAGGAATTGGCCGTACAATGCAGCCGGGTGGAGCCATAGTCAATCTTTCTTCTAGTTCGGCAAAATTATCGAATACGGTTGAGGCCGCAGCTTATGCCGCATCAAAAACTACAATTCTTTCAATAACCAGATCTTTCGCTTATGCTCTTGCGAAGATACCGGTTCGTGTTAATGCAGTCTGTCCCGCGATTATTGACACCCCAATGCAAGCATCAGTTTTGCAAACAGTTTCAGAAGAACGTGGTCTTAGCGTCGAAGAGCTTACCGAATTAAGAAACTCTTCGGTTCCTATGGGTAGATCAGGCAAACCTGAAGAATTAGCACGTCTTATTTGGTTTCTGCTGTCAGATGGCGGGGGTTACATGACGGGTCAGTCGGTTAATTTTGGTGGAGGCTACGTAACATGGTAGAAAAATTTGACTTTTCAGCTGTGAACTCCAAACTTCACCATGTTGGTATAACTGTAAGTGACGTTGATAGAAGTCTGTTGTTTTGGAAAGACTTTTTAGGGGTTGAACCTAGGTTCAGAAAGATTTTGGATGCACCCTATCTGAGTGAAATAACTGGTTATAAGAATATTTCATTGGATGCATGCTGGATAGATTTACCGGGTGGAATAGTTCTAGAAATACTTAATTATTTGACCACAGACAAAGTTCCAAATAGTGAATTGACTGCAAATCCTGGGAATGTTCATATTTGTTTTGAGACTAGCGATGCACAAAAATTATTCGAACATGCAGTGTCTTGTGGTGCTAGGTCTCTGACTGGTAATCCTATTCAAATAACGGAAGGTCCTAATAAAGGTTCAAAAGGCTGCTACCTCAGAGATCCCGATGGTATAACTCTGGAAATTTTACAGCCGGCAGGAATGGGAGAAGATAGTTGACCAAAACCCCCGTTTCAAGCCACTCTGATAAGCGAAGAGGATGGATATGGAAATAGTTTCAGTCGAAGCAATCCCTGTTAGTTACCCTGAACCTAACGATTTTAATGCGTTGCGACATCTTTGTTTAGTGAAGATTAGGAACAGCGACGGGATTACTGGTTGGGGAGAGTCAGTAACCATGTGGCCCGAAGCAAGTTTCGCAACGAAGGAACTAATTGACGGCATGTCAAGTCTTATGATTGGACGAGATCCAAATAATCTCAATGAACTTTTTTTAAGTTTAAAAAATCACGCCTGGTGGTATGGATATGAGGGTGGGGTTGCAAGTTTCGCCATTAGCGCACTCGATATAGCTCTTTGGGATCTAAAAGCAAAAGTTTTAGATACGAGTGTTCTTTCTTTGCTCGGCGGTCCCGTTCATGAAAAGTTGCCGGCTATTGCATCCTCACACGCCCACCACGAATCAATTCCCGAGATGGTAGATGAGGCCTTGAGTTGGCTGGATAACGGTTTACAGGGGATGAAAGTTGGTTTCGGGAAACGTGGAAATGCCAATTTGGGTTTTGAACACGATAGAGACGTTGAGTACGTCCGTTCCATGAGAAATGCTATAGGTCTAGATAGGAAACTGATGATTGATCTTGGGTGGTCAATTAAATGGGATGTCATGACTGCTATTAGAAGGACTAGAGCTTTTGATGAATATAAAATCGATTGGATAGAAGAGCCTTTGGGGGACTGGGACCCAGAGGGGTATGAAAATTTAAGATCTAAAACTGAATGTCTGATTGCATATGGAGAAAAAGAGTGGACTACTAGGGGGTACCAGCGTGTGATCGATACTGGCACTGTAGATGTAGTGGGAGTTGATCCCGGACGGGCTGAAGGCATAACCGGTTTTAAAAAAGTAACGGAACAAGTCGAACGGAGCAACAGACAGGCTAATGCACACGCATGGTCTTCCGCTATAGTTACCGCCGCAAGTCTCGCCGTTTCATTTAGCAGTTCAGCGTGCAAACTATTTGAATTTAAACCCCTAGAAAATCCGATGCAACATGAATTAGTGGAACAACCCTTCGAGCATCACAATGGCTGGGTGTACCCACCCGAAGGTATTGGTCTAGGTGTAAATATTATCGAAGAAGTAGTTGACCGCTATAGGACAGAAAAAGTTTTAGAAGGAGATTAGATCAATGAGAGGGAGGTGTTAGATGTCTTGGAGTGTCGCGTCAGGTCTTGAAGGGAAAGGTGTAATAGTTACTGGTGCAGCGGGCGGTATAGGGCTCGCAACGGCACAAGCTTTTGCGGAATCAGGGGCGAGAGTTTTTGTAGTTGACTTGGATCCAGAAAAGTCTGAAGCAGTTGCAATGGATCTTCCGGGTGAAGGTCACGAGTGGGCGGGCGTTGATTTAGCTGACCTTAATAACCAAAAAGATTTGGTTCAAAGAGCATCAGAGGTATTTGGTGGAGTTCATGCCCTGGCTCATTTAGCTGCTGTTTTACGTCGAAGAGATTCACTTGCTGAGGTAACGGAAGAAGACTGGGATTTACAGGTCGACGTAAATTTGAAGGCATCATTTTTTTTATGCAGGGCAGTGGCTGATTCGATGATTGAAAAACAAGTTAACGGTCGAATAGTCCTCTTTTCTTCTCAAGGTTGGTGGACGGGCGGATTCGGCGGTTCAGTGGTTTATTGCGCTTCAAAAGGTGGGATAGTTTCCATGGCGAGAGGCTTAGCTCGAACGTTCGGTCCAGATGGTATAACAGTTAATGTAATAGCCCCTGGGCAGGTGGACACTCCGATGCTTATGGATGATTTGGCTGAAGAGACATTTGAAGCTTTAAAAGAGCAAACACCGCTTAAACGAGTGGGTGATCCTTCTGAAATAGCCGGAGTGGTTGTTTTTCTAGCAAGTGACCATGCCTCTTATGTGAGTGGTGCGACAATAAATGTTAGTGGCGGATTTTTGATGTATTGATCTATTGGGAGAATTTTTTTACAATTCTATTTTTTGGGAGTTACAAATGAGAAAAAAACCAAGTTGGCACACAGAAGAGTCGAGTTTGGACAGTGTGGTACCTCTAGACGGGGAGTGGATGACGTCGCGTCGCCGATTTTTGTCTGCGATTACAGGAGGGAGGGTTGATAAAGTTCCTGCTGCTAGTCTCAGCTCTGTCGTCACCTTAGACGGCATGGATCTTGTGGACGCACATTTTCCGGAAGCACACTTAGATGCAGAATTAATGGCTCGACTTGCCGGAACTTCACATGACCAACTTGGTCTGGATACTGTTATGCCGGTATTTCATTCACAATTAGAGGCTTCAGCTCTCGGGGCGGATACATGGTGGGGTGAAGTTGATAATTGGCCTGCACCTAAAAGTCATGTATTGACTGACCCGGAAGACTTTAAGATACCGGACGATTATCTGAAAAAACCCTCTTTTGAGGCTGCATTGGGAGCGATCAGACTTTTGAGGCTTCGTTATCCAGATGTCGCGGTAGTCGGAAAAGTTTATGGCGCTTGGTCAGTTGGGTTTCAACTTGTAGGAATTGAAAACTGGCTCATGATGACCATAACCGAACCCGAGAAAATACACCGCTTTCTCGAGGTTCTTTTACCCGCTTCTTTGATGTCTGCAAGAGCTCAATACGAAGCTGGAGCTGATGTTGTGATGTGGTGTGATCACACCAATCGAGAGCTTGTGAGTCCGGAGACCTATGTAGATTTCTTACTCGAGCAACACAGAGAGATTGCATCAGAAATTGGGGGTCCATCGATATTGCATTGTTGCGGGGAGACGACAGACCGGATCGAGTATTTCGCAGAAGCTGGTTGGGACGCTTTTCATTTTGAATCGCAGGTGGATCCTCATGTCGCTAAGCAAATTGTTGGAGATCGTATGTCATTGATGGGAAATCTGAACAACCCAACGACGCTTTTTGGTGGTGACTTTGATCTGGTTTACGAGGAGTCAATGAAAGTTTTGGAGTCAGGAGTGGAGGGTCTGGCGCCCGAGGGTTCAGTTCCTCTCGGAACTTCTATGGAAACGCTAAAAGGTATGTCTGCTGCGGCAAGGGATTATTCAAATGCTCATAGAACCAATGGGCGTTTGATTGAGCATGAAATTGAAGAAAATAAGTCTGAAGAAAATAAGCCTGAAGAAGAAGGTACTGCGGTTTGAATAATAAAGTAAAAGTTTTTCTTAGCGTTTGCAGTACCAACTGGAAACGTTACCATATAATCCGTTCTAAGCTAAATCTAAGGGATTTACATGCCTGAGCTATCTGACATTTTGAATGAGACAATTCGAGCTGAAATTGAAGACTTTCTCGATGACCCCAATGAAATAAACACAGCTATTGAACTTTTCAGCAATGCCTCAGAGAAAATGCAGTTAATTGCTGAGGCAGTGATTATGGGTGAGGATGGCGAAGTAGACAGGATTACGCAGGAGTCTATAGAAGAAGGAATTGAAGCTCTTGAAGTAATGGATGACGGCTTGATAGCTGGTATGAGCATAGTAGGGATTAAATTCCGTGAAAATTTCATATTTGTCCCCGAGGTTTTAGTTTGTGCGAGAGCAATGAAAGCCGGTATGGCTCATATAGAGCCAATACTTTCTAGTTCTGGTTTGATGAACAAGGGCACTGTAGTGATGGGCACTGTTAAGGGCGACTTGCATGACATCGGAAAAAATTTGTGCATAATGATGCTTCGCGGCGCTGGCTACACGGTTTTTGATTGTGGTGTGGATACTGCACCTGAGGAGTTTATTCAGGCTGTAAAGGACAATGATGCTCGCGTTATGGGGATGTCTGCACTTCTTACTACCACAATGCCCAATATGGGTAAAACTATTGAAGCTTTTGTAGATGAGGGGATTAGAACTGATATTGGAATTATGGTTGGTGGGGCTCCTGTTACTGAAGATTTTGCTGAATCTATTGGTGCTGACGCTTATGGCAAAGATGCTATTGCGTGTGTAGAAGCAGCAAATTCTTTGTCAGGGTTGGTAAGGGACGGGGCGTGACTCCGTCTACTGAGGAATTCCAAGAGAGATTGGACCGTATAAATTCAATTTTTACCGCAATACTTGATCGTGCTGAAGAGTCATCGCTAACTAGATGCCCTTACCGTGATAGCCAAGATTTATGCACGGCGCTTTTTTCCTGTAGAAATCAAGTCTCGATTGCAGGTAAACCGGATTCTTTTTCTTGTAGTCATGACGGTTCATTTGACTATCGTCCTGCCTGGGAATCAAATCCGAAAGGGTGGAAGCGTATGCAGGAAACAACCGCTGCGATACGCGATGAAGCTTTAAAAAACCGTCGGTCAAGTAACTAGTCCAATGACCAAAGTTATTTCTGGAGAGTCTTCTTGTTCGTCTGAATCAGATAAAACAATATTTGATTACGCCGATTTCCTTGATATTAAGTTAGCTAGTACATGTTTCAGATCGGGCGACTGTCATGAGTGCATAGTAGAAGTTAATTCTGATAAAGAGGTGCTTTCTGAGAAGACGGATTCAGAAGTTTTTCTTCCTGATGGTTATCGTCTCGCTTGCCAGGCTTATGTTCATTCTGGTGAAGGTGAAATAAGGTTCGAACCACTTAATCGCAAACCAAGAATTCTTACCTCAACAGTCACAAACACAGAAGAAGAAGTTCTTGATCCACTTGTGAGTGTCAGAGACAATAAGGTTTTTTACGGGGATTTGTTTGTTGATCGCTATAGGGGTGGGTGTTACGGACTTGCTATAGACCTTGGCACCACGACAGTAGTTATGGAACTTGTTGATCTGGAGTCGGGATTAGTTTGTACTTCGGCAAGTGTTGAGAACCCACAAAGTTTTGGTGGTAGTGATGTGATGTCGCGAATCTCTTACAGTTCAAGAAGCGACTATTTTGAAGAACTACAAAAAGCTACAGTAAGTGCAATAAACCGGGTTACTCAAAAGATGTGTGACGAAGTAGGAATTAGACCCCCTCTGATTTATGAAGTCGTGGTAGTAGGTAATACGACTATGCGAGACATTCTTTTTGGTGTGGATATCCAGTCAATTGGGCAACGACCTTATAAGTCAAAAATTGAAACCGATTTCTTAGAAGGAAAACTTACAACAACTTCTATTACGAGTCTGACACGTTTAATCGGTATTAGAGCTAATAGAGAAGCTCGTTTATACAGCTTGCCCTTAATCTCTAGTCATGTTGGAGCAGACACTCTTGCAGCTGCTTGGGCTGCAGGTATGAATCAATCAAAAACTACTGAAATGTTAGTGGACATAGGTACGAATACTGAGGTTGTCTTGTGGCACGATGGCAATATCTTTGTAGCTTCCTGTCCTGCGGGTCCTGCTTTCGAGGGAGGATTAGTTACACATGGAATGCGCGCATATGAAGGCGCTGTCGAATCTTTAAAGTTGGACTCGACAGGAAAAGTTTCTGATTTTTCTGTTATAGGAGACAGAGACCCCCTAGGTTTCTGTGGTTCTGGTTTAGTGGATTTACTTTCAGAACTAAGAATTAATCGAGTTATTGATGAAGTAGGAGTTTTTCAGGAAAATCCAAAAATTAGTGAAATGAAAGTCTTTGATGACAACGACTTAATTTTTTCGAGAGAAGATTGCAGTAATTTAGCTCAAGCTAAAGCAGCTAATTACTGTGGCCAGATCATTTTGATGCGTATAGCTGGAGTAGATCCCGTTGATATAGAGAACTTGCATCTAGCAGGCGCTTTTGCAAATTATGTAAATTTGAAAAATGCAATAGAGATAGGGCTGTTGCCCCCTGTTGATTTACAAAGAGTTAATAAGATAGGGAATGCTGCTTTGGATGGAGCCAGGCAAGCTTTGAAGTCGCAATGGGCTCGTGATGAGATGGAGCGTTTGATTAGTGAAGTGACGCATATCGAGTTGGAAACAATACCAGAATTTTTTGAGATTTTTGTGGAAGGTTGTCTTCTTAAACCTATGCCTAAAGACGTATCGATTTTTGATCAAAGTGAAGAGAGGGTTGTTAGTGGATCAACAAAATAATGAGTTTTTGATCATCGGAGAGAATGTGCACACCACGAGGGCTATTACTAATAAGAGTCCGAGATTGGTTGAACAAAATGGAATCCAAGGACTCGGCTTTGAGTCTGTTGGAGGTGAGGAACTTTTTCTTCCGCTTTCTGAGGAAATTAAAAATAGTCAAGAATACAGACAGAAGCGTATTAAACACATGAAACTAGCCGTCCAAACGGGAATGTCAAATACAGATGAATCACTTGTCGCAGTGGAGTACTTGCGCAAATCGGTTGTTGATCAGGAGAAATCTGGCGCTCATTTTATCGATATAAACATTGATGAAATTTCTGTAAATCCTAATGAACAAGCTAAGGCTATGGATTGGCTTGTTACACAGTGTAAAGAGATGACTGCGTTGCCTTTATCAATTGATTCCTCATTACTAGAGTTGATTCGTACTGGCCTAGAAGCAGCATCTCGAGAAAGAGGAGATAGGAGAGTAATGCTTAATTCGGCGAGCCTTGAAAGATCCGAAGCTCTAGACCTAGCCGTTGAATTTAATGCACGAGTGATCGTTACTGCTGCCGGTGAAAGTGCGATGCCATCGGGCGTAGATGAAAGGGTGCAGAATGCTTCACGGATGATCAATTCCGCTTTGGAAATGGGAATAGAGATAGGCGATCTTTTTGTAGACCCTCTAGTGTTCCCGATTTCAGTTGATTCTTCTTATGGAAGAGACAGTCTTGATGCCATAGTTCAAATACGTAAAGAATTTGGTGAAGAAATTCATGTAACAGGCGGTATGAGCAACGTCTCATTCGGTATACCGATGAGAAGCGTTATAAATACGGTTTTCTTGGCATTGGTGATAGAAGCCGGTGCGGACAGTGGAATAATTGACCCAATAATGAATCCAATCGATCAAGTATTCGATGTTGATCGTTCTTCGGAGTCTTACGTTTTGGCTGAAAACACATTACTGGGCAAAGATGAGTTTTGTACTGAATATATTTCAGCATGGAGGGAAGGAAGAGTAGTTGCATTTTAAATTAAAAAAAATACTCGAAGAAAGTAATTTCGGAACAATTTTGGATGCGTTTACGGTTCCTGATTATTCCCAAAGTGTGGAGGCAAAATGACAAAAATGCGAATGAACCAAGCCATTTCTAAAGCTTTAGAAGATGAGATGAAACAAGACGAAACTGTTGTGATCTTTGGGGAAGATATTGCAGCGGCCGGAGGACCATTTAAAACTAGTGATGGTTTGCTAGAGCAATTTGGAGCAGAAAGAGTTAGAGATACTCCAATTTCTGAAATGGGATTTTTAGGTGCAGCCGTGGGGGCAGCAGCTACAGGTCTTCGTCCTGTAGCTGAAATAATGTTTATCGAATTTCTTGGAGTTGCACTTGATCAATTAGTTACAGAGGCAGCGAAGTTTCACTATTTGTCTTCAGGGCGCTACAAGGTACCTCTCACCATAAGAGCATCAGTTGGTGCTGGTTTAGGATTTGGAACGCAACACTCCCAAACCCTTGAATCTTGGCTTTATGGCTGCCCGGGTGTGAAACTTGCTGCGGCTTCTGGCCCACAGAGTGCTTATAGTCTTTTGCGTGCTGCTATAAGAGATGAGAATCCGGTATTGGTACTTGAACCTCGTGTTTTGTATTCACAGCGAGACGATGTTGTGACAGGGGATTCAGCGATAGCTGAATTGGGTAAAGCAAAAGTTGTTTCCCCGGGGGAAGAAGCAACTGTTGTTGGTTTTGGATCTACTGTGTCTACGATTCAGACCGCTTTGGAAGGAGCAAACTTCTCAGTAGAAGTTATTGATTTGCAAACCCTGATCCCATGGGACCAAGAGGCAGTGATGAATTCCGTATCGAAAACTGGCAAATTGGTTCTAGTTGAAGAGAATCCAAAGTCATTTGGCTGGGGCGCTGAAATAGCTGCAACTATTTCAACTGAACTATTCGATGTTTTAAAAGCCCCGGTTTTGAGAATTACAGCACCTGATGTGCCAATTCCATTTGCGAAAGACTTGGAGGAAAGGTACTTGCCAAATCCAGTATATGTAAAGTCGCAAATTGAAGAATTCCTCTCGACGGGAAATCTTCCGAAGACATGGTGGCATGAGCAGAAAGTAGGGATTTGATGGCAAAAGAACTTGACAGGCGTAAAGAGATTTCAGAAGATCGCCTTTTTAGATTTGAAAGAATGTTAGAGATACGTTCATTTGAGGATCGAGTGCAAGACCTATTTGCTGAAGGGCTTGTTCATGGGACGACTCATACATGTCAAGGGCAAGAAGCTGTAGCTGTTGGCATTGCCGCTTCATTGCGGCCTACAGATACGGTAACTTGCACATATAGAGGGCATGGTGTTGCACTCGCTCTAGGTCTGACCCCAGAGTCTTTGTTGGGAGAGATAATGGGCCGCCAAATAGGATCTGTAGGAGGAGTCGGTGGCTCCATGCATTTAGCTTTACCATCTATTGGCCTTCTTCCTACTTTTGCAATAGTAGGTGCAGGAATACCTGTTGCTGCAGGAGCTGCGTTGAGGCATCAAGTCATGGAAACCGATGATGTTGCGTTAGCTGTCTTTGGGGATGGCAGCACAAATATAGGTGCTTTTCACGAAGGTTTGAATCTTGCTTCAATCTGGAATTTACCTGTAGTTTTTGTTTGTGAGAACAATCAGTATGGCGAATATAGTCGCATTGAGAAAACTACTCCGATTGAAAATATTTGTGAACGTGCTGTGTCATATGGAATACCCGGTAAAAAGTTCGATGGGCAGGATGTAGATGAAGTGGTGACCGCAGTCTCAGATGCAGTTGAAGTAGCACGTTCAGGGAATGGGCCGACACTTTTGGAATTAGAAACTTACAGATATGCAGGTCATTCTCGTGCGGATACAGCACCGTATAGACCTGAAGGTGAGTTTGATAAGTGGTACGAGAGAGATCCTATAAATACGTTTTGTGAACGTTTAAAAACGGAAGGTGTTCTTTCTGAGTCAAAAGAATCGGAGATAAGAAAAATTGTTGATCAAAGAATTGAAACAGCGGTTGAGACAGTAAAAGAAAGTCCTGTTCCTGCGGTTGAATCAATGTTTAAAAATATTTATGCATAAGGAGAGTTCATGAAGGAAACGGTAAATCTTCCCAAACTCGGTGACACTTCAGACGAAGTGTTAGTGATTGAATGGATCAGAGATGTAGGCGATCGAGTGGAAGAAGGGGATCCACTTGTTCTGGTTGAAACAGATAAAACTGAAGTTGAAATCGAATCTCCTCACACTGGAACAATCATTGAGGTAGTGGCTGCAAGCGATTCAGAAGTCTCAACTGGTAATCCATTGTGTGTCATTGAATCTGAGTAATTTTGATATCTGCTAACCGTTAGTGTAAAAGGAATATGTGGGCAAGATACCTGTAACGATTGTTGGGGGCTACCTGGGTTCAGGGAAAACCACCTTGATCAATAGTGTCATCTCTGAGGACCATGGTTTAAAGTTAGCTCTGTTGATAAATGATTTTGGCGACATAAATATAGACGCCTCTTTAATTGAATCTCAGAATGGCGATGTTTTAAGTCTTAGTAATGGGTGTGTCTGTTGCACTTTGACTGATGATTTCTCACAAACCATGGAGCAAATAAAAAATTCTGCTGACAGTTTCGATCGAGTGATTATCGAAATGAGTGGCATAGGCGAGCCAAGCAAAGTGGTTAGTTATGTCGACGAAACCGACTATTTTCTTGATGGAATAGTAGTTTTGTTAGATGTGGAAAAAATACAAGACTGGGCCGAAAATAAGTATGTTGGTCCTCTAATTGTAAGACAAATCGAATCAGCAGATTTGTTAGTTGGCACTCATCTTGATCTAGTAGACGACTTAAAAGCAAAAGAAATTGGAGATTGGTTAGAGAATTTTACGGATTCTGTATTTTTGCAAACCCCTATTTCTTTGGGTCTCCTAGTTGGTTTAGAAACGAATAACAAAATAGAAGGTGACACTGATTTCGACCACAATCATTTAACGATTACTGGATTTGTCGACCCTTTGGTGTCAAAAACCTTTCTAGAAGAATGGCTCTCGAGAAGACCAAAAGAAGTAGTGCGTGTAAAAGGAATAGTTGAAATACAGGGCGAAAATGGAAACCTGTTTGTTGTTCAAAGTTGCGGCTCGCGTGTTTCTATTCTTCCTTTTTCTGATAACCAGCAAGAAAAAATAAACGCATTAGTTGTTATAGCTACAAAGGGTGTTAGCAGAAAATCTATAGAAGCGTGGCTTCATGAGATCGGTCGTACTGATCATCACGATCATAATCATTAGGACCTATCGACGGTAAACCTTTTTTCCCAGTTTGTTTTCTCTAGAAAGTCTTTTATGAATTTGAGAAAAGAGGCGGCATATGCTCCATCGAAAGCACGGTGATCCCAAGCTAAAGAGAGAATCCCGATAGGTCTAATCACGATTGATTCTATTCCGTTGTTATCTTCAATGACTGTCGGTCTACGAGTAATCCCATCTGTCGAAAGAATAGCTACCTGAGGCTGGTTGATTATTGGTGCCTGAAACATAGTGCCGAATGGACCGGCATTGGTAATTGTGAACGTTCCACCGCTTAGTTCATTTTGATGCAGTTTTTTATTTTTTGCTCTTATAGATACATCATGTACTTGTCTGGCAACTTCTTGTATCGAGAGTTCGTCAACTCTTTGGATTACAGGTGCGATTAAACCTTCGAAATCCAGATCAACAGCTACCGCAATATTGATCTCATTGTTAATAACCAAATCTGTTTCGTCTATAGTTGCGTTCAAGTGCGGAAATTGTTTTAGAGCTGCAGTCGTTGCTTGCATGATAAATGGAAGATAAGTAAGACTAAATTTTTCTGATTCTTTCCAATTAGTCCCGTGCGTTTTTCTGACTTTCTCTACATTCTCATAGTCAACTTCCATTGCCGTAAGCACATGAGGGGAAATTGACTTTGATTTTTGCATGTGCTTGCCTATTTGGCGCCTAATTTTAGACATTGGCTTTTTGTTTAAGTGAGTTTCGTCTGAGTTAGTCATATTTATTTTATTTAGAGCTTCTGGGCTATCGCATCGCCAATTGCACTAGTGCCAGTTATTCCATCGTTTATTTCATAACAGGCTTTAGAGATCCTGTCAGCTGCATCGTTTTCACCAAGGAAGTCGAGCATCATTGCCCCTGAAAGTATTGCCGCTACAGGATTTGCAATTCCTTTACCAGCTATATCTGGAGCAGAACCATGGACAGGTTCAAACATCGAGGGACCAGTTCTATCGGGATTAAGATTTGCAGAAGAGGCGAATCCGATACCGCCAGAAACTGCCCCGCCTAGATCGGTCAAAATATCTCCAAACAGATTGTCGGTAACTATGACGTCATATTGTTCAGGTGATTGAACCATGTAAATGCATGCAGCATCACAGTGATTGTAGTCAGTCGAAACTTCTTTAAATTCGGTTGCTACTTCATTGAAAGTTCTTTCCCACAGATCACCTGCATAAGGCATAACATTTGTTTTATGAACCATTGTTAGATGTTTTTTTCGGTTCATCGCCAAATTGAATGCGAAACGAATAGCCCTCTCGACTCCATGTCGAGTATTTATTGAACCTTGAGTCGCTATCTCATAAGGAGTTCCGTATCTGTGAAAACCACCTTCACCTGCGTATGGTCCTTCAGTATTTTCTCTAACCACTTGAAAATCAATATTATTTTCATCGAACTTGAAAGGTCTAAGGTTTACATACAAGTCAAGCTCAAATCTCATTTTGAGCAGAAGGCCTCTTTCGATTACTCCCGGAGGAACATTAGGGGTACCGACAGCCCCCAGATAAAGAGCGTCAAGATCCTTCCATTCATTTAGAACACTATCTGGCAGAACCGTTCCATCATTTTCGTATCTCGTCCCGCCGAGGTCATAATCAACTGTCTCTACATCTACCCCAGAAGCATTGATTACTTTAAGGCCTTCGTTTATAACCTCTGGCCCAATTCCATCTCCGCCTATAATTCCAATTCGGTTTGTCATATTCTCACCCTTTAGTGAAGTTGTTCATTTCTTTTGGCACTAAACCATGAAGTTATTCTATTTTGCAATTAAATGAATCAGAAAGGGTCCCTTGAATTTAGTCATTTAAGATTAATTTTTTTGTTTTACTAAAGAATTTAGACATTGATTTATTAATCTGCTTCTCTCAATACACTCAATGGGAGGGGGAATTTGATGAGAAATAAAAAGATTAATCATCCTATTGATTTAGCACCAGCTTGGACTAACCCTGAGGTTAGTAGTCTCCCGATAGAAGGCTTTAGATATACATCTTTCGAGTTTTACGAAAAAGAGTGGAATCAAATGTGGACCAAGGTTTGGCTACTTCTAGGGCGAGTCAGCGAAATACCTTCCAAAGGCGACTATCAGATTGAAGAAATAGGATCCGAATCGATAATTATGGTTCGTCAAGAAGACGGATCGGTTAGAGCTTTCTACAACGTTTGTCAACATAGAGGTTCACGTCTCACCAATAACACTGAGGGAAATGCTGAAGTTTTCATATGCCCGTATCACAGTTGGGAATGGTCCTTCGACGGAACTCTTCTAGCGGTGCAAGACCCAGAAGACTTTCATCAAGGTAATCCTTGTGAAGAACTGACCTTGACGGAAGTACCTTGCGAAATTTTTGCAGGCTTTATATGGGTTAATTTAGATACAGATTGCAAATCTCTAAAAGACTTTTTAGGACCCTTATGGGATGAATGGTCAAGTTATGAAATAGATGAATGGACGCGGGTGCTAAACATTTCCACCAATGTTCCTTGCAACTGGAAAGTTATACAAGACAACTTTTGTGAGTCTTACCATCTGCCAACAGTTCATCCCCAACTAGCCGATTCTCATGAAGAAAACTACGCATATACAC
>MDTG01016755.1_pt1 | contig 14681 bp, 7 predicted proteins | sample 811421 | NCBI WGS metagenome assembly MDTG01 (sample SAMN05326645, study PRJNA326480) | marine metagenome | isolation source: seawater | place: Pacific Ocean: South East | collected 2011
AGGCTGATGGTGTAATTTGAGACGTCGTTGCCCACGTTACGAAGACCGATGGGGAAGGTGGTCGCAATCCCTACGTTGGCCGTCCGGACACCTTCGTCCATGATTTCGCCGTCGTTGACGCCCGGAACGCTCACAAAGACCGTTCGCGTGACTGGAGCCGTGTTGACGCCTCCTGAGGAATGAACGGTCGAAAGGGTCGGCGTGACGGTAACGTCCGCTTCCAGCATGCCGGCGAGCGGCAGGGCATCCGCGGGTCCTTGCACAGAGAGCACAGCAGGACTGGTCATGCCCAGCGTCATGTTGGTGGCGTCGAGCGGGGAGGGGGTGAAGGCCCATCGGGAGGTCTCTTCGAATCCACCCGCTCCGCCATAAGACGTGAATCGAACGTCGGACACGGCCACAGTGGCGTTGACCAATTCGTTCACGTCGTTGATCAGGTTGTGCCGCACCTCAAGGTCCATCGGAACAAGTGCATCATAGCCGATGCCGTACCTTGATGCACGGACGTCGGCTTCGGTAAGTTCCAATTCATTGATTTCGAGGCCGGGATCAACGACGATGACCGGCGCGACAGAAAGTTCGAGTTCGTCGTTCACAGGAATGCCGTTGACGGCTGAAGCGCCCACCCAGAGGTCGACCAGATCGTCCTCTTGGTTGCGCTCAGCAGGATTGAGGGGGGCGCTGATGTGAGCTGGTGTGACGGTCACCTCGAGGCCCACGGTCTCACCGGGCTGAAGGTATCCCGTTTGTGGAGGCACGGGCAACTCGACCGTCCAGCCTTGAGGGGACGGAGAAAAGCCTGCGGTCAACAAGAAATTGGTGTCCACGTTGCCCTGATTGGTCACGTTCACCGTGATGCCTTTTGGCACGCCGGGCACGACGCTTACGCTGGTGTTGTCGATGTCGACCTCAGCAAGGAAGAGTTCACCGGCCGTGATTTTGACCACGGCCTGTAGCGCGTATTGAGGGCTGGACCCTTGTGAGGTGAAGGTCACGGTGAGCAGTTCGGTTTGGCCGATGGCTGCGGTGATTGGGACATCGACGTAGGCCACAAACTCGAGGTTGCCTCCCGCGGAAATGGGGCCGGTGTTCAATGGCCACGACGAGGTGTCGGACCAACCCGTCAGGCTGTGCGTGGCGATGTTCCAATTGTCCAGTTGTTGCCCGGTGTTGTCGAGACGGAAGGTCAGAAGTTTGCTTGTGCCGGGCTGCAGGGTGCGGTCTTGTGGGGCGATGAGCGCGGCCGCATAGTCGGAGAAGACGACGTCAAAGGCCGCCACTTCAATCACATCAGTCCATGAGGGGCCGGTAAAGGTCACCGTCATGGTGACGTTGTATGCTCCCGCGAGGCTGGTGGCGTCCAGCGACAAGGAAAGAAGCTCGGAATCGGCGGGGTTGTGCAGGGAACCAGGAGCGAGAGGGGAAATGATGTTCGAGGTCAAGGGGGGCAGCGCAGCCCCCCCGCTCAGTGGCGTCAAAACGACGTCCATGGAGGCACCGATGTCTTCGACGCCGTCGTTTCTGACCGGGACCGACAATTCATGCACGCCCAAAGAGAGACGGGCCACGGATTGGCCCGGGCTCGCTTCGGGGTGGTTGGGTTCAAGCGTGGTGCCTTGGAGGTGGCGCTCGACGTCAAGTGAGAGCGTACGCTCGTCGTTCATGGTGTTCCCGTCCTGAAGTGACGAGACACGAGCGAACAGGGTCTGTCCCTCGCCGGTGGCCGCGGTCCATGACATGAGGAACACCGATGGTGCCCCGCCGGGTGCAAGCGACCCCGTGGACATCTGTTCCACCTCAACCTCAAACGCGGTTGGCGAGCCTTTGTGCACCAGCGTGAGCGTGGCGCTGCCTTGGAGTGTCCCGACGTTGGCCACCTCGATGCGGACCGTGTGGTCACCTGGAGCAGCCACAATGGTGAGCAGACCACCGTCATCGAGCTCAACAGATCCATGGTTGTCAAGCGTCATGGAACTGACGCTGAAGTCAGGACCTGCACGACCCGAGGTGGCCTCCGCAGCAGGCGTAGCCATCGGTAGCATGAGGGTGAGCAGGAGTAGTGCGACCAAGCCGAGGGACGAAGCACGGGCTGCCGTGGTCATGCGCTCGCCCTCCTGAATGCGTGGACTGCGACGGTCTTGCCCTGTCGCTTCATCTGCTCAACGAGTTGTTCCAGCAAGCGGTCGTGCTCAGCGTCACTGATGCCCAAGCGTCGTCGTTCCTCCCAGAGGAGGAGTTGTTCGGTGCGAGACAACACCGCGTCCTTGAGGTACAGTTCGAGGGTGCGCCGGTAGGCATCACGATCGGAGATGGCGTACACAATGGTGTCACCTGGGAGGCGATCGGCGTGGTGTTGAATGACGTTGCCGAGGTTGAGGGCCTCATCATAGGAGAGGTGCCGTCGGTCCAGATCGCTTTGGATGGACGAGGCGATTTCTTGGAGGGCGTATCGTGTCGGAGCACGCTGAATTCGCTTGAGGTAGCGGCGGCAGCGACGGGACATACGTATCGCTGCCATGACTCATACTTTTTCTGCCGGTTCTTGAAAGAATCGCCAATCGCACCCAACTCTACCCGGCACGAATCTACCTTTAGTCAATACGCATAAACGGCATCAAGAGGAGCATGCAGACCCTCGGGAGGCGACCAACAGTTCATACACACTCCTCCCTAGACCGCGTCATGAGCGAACCCACAACGTTCGAAGCTGGACAACGTGCACCTCACTTCACGGCCCTCGACGCAGCAGGAAACACATACGACCTCAACGCCACCCTTGCCGAAGGTAAACATGTCATCCTCTACTTCTACCCTCGAGACAGCACGCCGGGGTGCACCACGCAGGCGTGTGACTTCAGGGACAACATGGCCCGGCTCAACACGGAATCCTACGTCGTGTGGGGCGTTTCGAAAGACAGCGCCCGATCGCATGACAACTTCTCCACCAAGCAGGACCTCAATTTCCCGCTCCTCCTCGATGAAGATGGAAGCCTGCACGAGACCTTCGGCAGCTGGCGCATGAAGAAAAACTACGGCAAGGAGTACATGGGATGCGCTCGCTCGACGTTCGTGATCGCACCGGATGGGACCTTTGCTTGGGCACGCTACAACGTGCGTGCCAAGGGACACGTGGACATGCTGATGCGCGAACTTGGACTTGGAGCGTGAAGGTCTGAGCGAAGAATCTCGGCGCACCGTCGCAGCGTTCCTCGAACGCTGCGTGGCTTACGCATCGTCGTCCATCGAGCGAAAAGCTGAGCGCGGCGAAGACACCAGCAGCTGGGAAGCCTACCGCGACCATACCACGTTCGCCCTCGACGAAGTCAACACGGGCCGACTCGACGCCTGGTTGAGCGGGGGAGGGGACGACCAACCCGCACGAACCACGCAGCGTCTGATGAACGGCCACACCACGTTCCGGATGGACGATTTGGACCACTCCTCTCGTGCACGGGTCCTGACCGCAACATTGTCGCCTCGCCCGCTGGTGTTGGTCGCCACCACAGACCAGCACGGTCAGCACAACCTTGCACCGATGACGTCCCTCAGCGTGGTTTCGAACAGCCCACCGCTGGTGGTCATGTCCCTCTCAAGCGACCGCGAGGGCAGGGCCCGAGACACCTTACTCAACCTGAGGGAGTGCCCCAATGCAACGCTGTACGTGCTGCTCAGCGGACCGGATGACGCCGACATGGTCGCCCGAACCGCCCCATCCGTCCCAAGAGGTGCATCGGAATGGTCCAATGTCCCTCACGTGAACGATGAGGAAGGTCGCCCCTTCCTCAATCGGGCAGCGGCTGCGGTCCAAGTTCGCATGGTCGAAGAGCTCCCGCTGCCCGAAGCCGTGGCCAAACTCGTCGTGCTTCGCGTGGACGAAGTGATGCTTCCAGACGCGTCCACGGATGCAGAGGCCCTCGATGTGTTGTGTCAGCACGGGCTCGATCGCCTGATGGCGAGTCCCACCGGCTGGTCTCAGATGATCGATCACCGGTCGTCCTGAAGGGCGCGCCACGTGCGCCGTAGCCCATCCTGAAGCGATGTTGTGGCTTGCCAACCGAGGCGCTGCTTGACATCATGCACGTCGGGACGGCGATGGCGAGGATCTCCAGGATGTCCCGGTTGACCGTCAACGACCGATGCACCGGTCAGCGCGCTGATGTGTGAAGCCAGATCTGCAATGCTGGTCTCGACCGATGAAGCGAAGTTGAAGGCGGAGCCGGCAAGCGACCCGGAGCCGTCGATGGCGTCATCCATGCGCCCCAAACGCTCCAAGCCGTCCACAACGTCCCCAACCCACGTGAATGAGCGGGTTTGATGACCGTCGCCGTGAACATCGAGGGAGCGCCCAGCGGCAGCCCGTTCGAGCATCATCGCAACCACCTGCCCGTTCTGTCCGCCGCTGGCGCGGGGACCATACGCATTGCATGGACGCGCGATGCGCACATCGAGCCCTTGCTTCACCGCGGCCTGAGCGAGGACTTCAACGAGGTATTTCGAGGCCCCGTAGCTGTGACGCAAGTGCTCCTGTGGGGGCGTGAAGGTGGAACGCTCGTCGCCGTGATTCCTGTCAACGGCCTCGCCGTAGGCTTCAGGAGAAGAGGCCATCACGAGCCTCGCCCCCCAGCGACGTGCTGCATCAATGGCCTGCAAGGCGCCGTTGATCGCGACGTCGATGACGTCGATGGCCTCGCGGTCAAAGCGTGCGGTGCCGTTGATTGCCCCCAAATGGTGGATCAGTCCGCACGGTCCAACCGCACCCTCCACGGCCAACCAAGCATCACCGGAGCGAACGTCGCCTTCAATCAAACGAACACCTGGTGGGCAACGCTCGAGCGATGAGCGCGACCCGTCGTCCATGACCACCACGTCATGGCCCTTTTTGACCAACACATCGACCAAGTGCGAGCCGAGAAATCCTGTCCCGCCCGTGACCAACACCGGCCTCATGACCTCACCCCTGTGGCGCAGCGCGCTCGAGCACGTTCAGGTGTACGGCGCCACCGGCTTCGCGAGCGACCTCGACCAAATCGCCATCGTTGACCGCAAGGCACGGGTCTTCGTCAAAGCCATGGGCGTACGGAAGACCCAGCAGGGAGGCAGCAGGAAGCGACAAGGGACAGACGTCCCTGTTGACGATGGCCGTTGGACCTCGCCCTCGATACAACAGCCCCATGAGGACGTATGGAGCAACCGTCGAGCCCGAACCTTTCGGATAGATCAGAATCTTGCCTTCGACCGGGCGACCGTCCAACGGATGGCCGCGTTCGTCGATTTCACCCGTCTCGCGGTCGACGTAACCGAGGTACGTGATGGGCACGTCCGTAACCATCGCACGTCCGACCACGCGGAAGTCCTGTTGAGACGACAAGCCTTCGCCGGTCAATGCGCAGGCTCCGTCCTGGTGGGTGACGTTGCTCTGTGGAACGTGATGCTGGCGGTCACCAAGGTTTGGGCGAGGGCCCTCCGCCAGTACGGGATTGAAGGCGTGTGCAACGCAGATTTCGATGTCCGCCACACTCGTAGGAATGCGGTTGAGGCCGCTTGTCAGGTAATGCTCGGCCTTCATCGAATTGGTCAGCAGGTGGTTGAAGCGCTCGCGGTTGTAGGGCGTCACCTCTGGACAGGTGTCCTTCAGCACCACCGCTCCGCTCCCTTCAAGCAGCGCCAAAGAGCCGTCCGCCGCGGCCAAGGCGTGGTTTTCTCGGCTGGTGAACATCCACAGCCGGCCGTCAGGAATGCTGGCCCCCATTTCGGCGTGCGCCCTGACCGCTGAAGCAGTGAGGCGAATTTCCTCGATGGAGGCTTGTGGACAGCCGATGACGACGAGGTCAACGGTGCCCTTTGGCGCAAGTTCGTCCTTTCGCTTCGTGAGGGCTGCGTCATCGAAGACCAGGGTGCCTTGCCAGCCGCCTTCAGGCGGTGCCCAATCCGCACCCGCTCGGGTCAGAGGAGGGGCAGCTGAAACACCGTTCACCCACAACATCGGCGTGCCGTAGTTGGCCGCCGCGGCGGTGAGGGCTTTGCGCTCCGCGAACGTCATGCCCGATTCAAGGCCAAGGATGAGCGGCATCGGGCCCCACGGCATGGACCATCCGGGTTGGGCCTGTGCACCGATCCAGTCACCGAGGATCGAATAATCCGCTAAGGTGCTCAGTGTGGCGGTCACCTCGACGCGGATGTTCGGCATCCGATGCCGGTCAAGGTGAAGTCCCCAACGCGGTGCAAATCCAGTCAAAGCCGTGGCCAGGGCCGACAGCCCGGATTCGCGGTTGGTTCGCATTTTGGTCCACGAGTTGGCATAGCACACGGCGTTGGATTCCGCCCAACAGGCGATGCCCTCTTCGAGTTCTTCACCGCGGTCGTATGGCGTGCAGGACAGCGTGGGTCGGATGCCGAGTTTGGTGTAAGCCTCCACAATGTTGAGTTGAGCGTTCAGGAAGCCCTCACGTCCGAGATCCATTTCCTTCATACGGTCCGCATCGCATCCTGCTGAATTGAGGGTGGTTGGAATGGCCACGCCGGGTCCACCGTCGTCGGTCAAGTCCTCAAGAAAGCGGACCAAACCGTCTCCACCGGTGATGACCGAAACGCCAGACACGTGGGAATCTTTGACCTCAACGAACGATGATGCTCCCGTCGTCAGGGCAAGATCAACGACCAGACGTGCACCTTTCTGACGGGTGGGACCTTCCGCCCCGTCGAGTTGAGCCTGCAAGCGAGGTGGCAGGTCCATGTTCCTCGGACAGCGAGGAAGGCCATCAAGCCTGCCGGAGCACGCGTAACGATTTCGGCAGAGGTTTTGTTACGATTAACGTCGAACGTCAAACCATGACGAATGCCTCACATGGAGCGCAGCGGCACCAACAGCAACGAACAGAACAAGCGGATGAAGGCCGAGCAGCAGCCGTTGCACAGGCACTGATGATCGTGCTCGCCCTCGGCATGGGCGGAGCAGGACTTGTCCTGCCGCTTGACGGCGGGGACTCCACCGGACCGGTCTCGATGCTCATCGTCACAGAGACCGCCACCGAAGGCTGTCCGGGATCGGGCGTGTTGCTCACCTACGGCGCAGACGACAACCAAGATGGAACGCTCGAGGCGGCCGAAGCAGACGGGACCACAACCATCTGCGACGGTGCGCCAGGGTCCAGTGGCGCACCAGGAGCAAACGGCGCGAACGTCCGAATGACGACATCCCCGGTATCGCCGGGTGATGCGTGCCCCCAAGGCGGGTTGGCCTATGCGTGGGGACTTGATTTGGACGCCAACGGCACCCTAGAGGCCAGCGAAGTGCTGGAGACGTCCTTCCTCTGCCATGGCACGGGCGGGACAAACGGAACCAACGGCCAGCCTGGCCTTGACGGGCAGAACGGAACTGACGGCGTGGACGGCCTGTCTGGAGCCACGGCCCTGATCGCCTCAGAGCGGCCGGACCCAGGCGTCTGTCCCGTGGGCTTGTTGCTTCACATCGGACTGGACGACGGCCTGGTTGGTGTGGCCGATGACGGCTTGCTCCAGTCCGGTGAGGTCGACGAAACGGTGCGGATTTGCGCCTCCGACCTCCGGTCTGGTCCGCTTTCCGACCTAAGTCAGGGATCTGCGAATTCTTTCACAACTGGTTGTGATGCCATGGCCCACGTGGGTCACGAACTGTTCGTGGCCATGACCGACGGCACGTCGGGGTGTGAGCTGCATCGCTTGGCCTCCGGTTGGCACACACCGACCCTGGTCGCTGACCTCAATCCTACAGGCGACGCACAACCTGGCCTGCGCCTTGGGCTCACGGGCGCGGCCGACAACAGCATCGTGCTTTTTGACGCGGCCGGCGCAAACGGCCATCGTGGCCTGTGGGCGTTGAACACCAGCACGTTGGACACGACGCCGTTGATCGCCGACGGCGGCGGTGACGCCGTTGATGCCGGCTCCATGCTCATCCCGTGGATGAACGGGCACGTGCTCACACGCCCCGGAGGCGTCGGCCTGCCGTGGTGGACGGACGGCACGGTCGAAGGAACGATGACGCTGGACCTTCACCCTGCCATCGCCGATGGGTCGGCTTTGCAGGCTTGGGCCAACGGCATGCTTCGCGTCGGCATCGACCTCGGCCTCAGCGATCAAAACGGTCTATGGTTGGGCGCTGAAGACGGCTCGGGCGACGTGGAGCCGGTCCTGATTCGAACGAATGGAACGGTGCAGGCTTTCGACATCTGGCCTGCTGGGTCGTCTTCGCCATCCAGCGGCATCGCAGTGCACACCGGCATCGTCGTTGTTGGGACCACGCCAGAGGGACGGCAACTGATTCACCTCGACCCGGCTCAACCACCGCGCCAGGTGACGCACCTCATGCGGAACGGAGGCGGTCAGGCCCCGGCTTTTGTCGGCACCACCTTTGGCCTCGTGGCCCTTGGTGACGTGGTGGTCTTCGATGCCGTGTTGGACGGTGCCGATGCCTCGTTGTGGGGTTGGAACACGTCATCGGGCGAGGTGCTGCGCTTGTCCACCTCAATCATGAACCCCGGCGGAGACATGGTCCCCATTGAGCACCAAGGCCGCTTGTGGTTTTCATGCGTCATCGTTGCGAACGGATCTGAGCCATGCAGCACGGACGGGACGCAAAACGGCACCGGCATGCATGAATTGGCCTCAGGATGGACAGGATCCCTGCCGCGAGCCGCCGTCCCCTTCCTCGATGGCATCGCGGTGTTGGCCAATGCCGGGACAGGCTTCGCCCTGCACCACGTCGACCTCACCGGCACGCAACCGCTTCACGACCCCAATCCGTCCGGAGACGCGGACGCAGGGCGTTACGGACGGTTGCTGGTGGACGACGACCGCGTTGTCTTCGTGGCTCACGACGGGAGTTCTGGGCACGAAGTGCACGGCTGGAGCCACGGTGGCATGACCCAATCCTGGCTGATTTGGCCTTAGTCACGCCAATCATGTCGGCCTGCCAAGGGCATCCGCCAGCCTTGACCGAAGGCGCGAACGCTGACCCGAGGCGCAGGTGGCATCTGCCAACGCTTGTGTTCGTTGCGGCCCATGCGAGCAAGCACATCGGCCACCACGGCAGCATCCTCACCGCGCGCCACGATGGCCGCGTGATCGAGGCCTTCCTCGATGTGCGCGCGAAGGATTCGGTCCAGCACGGGGTAGGGAGGCAAGGTGTCTTCATCCACTTGATCAGGGGCCAATTCGGCCGAGGGAGGTTTGGTCATGGTTGAGGCATTTACCGGTTCCTCCCGCCCTTGGGTTCGAGCGCGGGTGTTGAACACCTCTGCCATGGCATAAACGTCCATCTTCCAGAGGTCCCCAAGCGGCGCATAACCGCCTGCCATGTCGCCGTAAAGGGTGCAGTAGCCCTGCGCGAGCTCCGATTTGTTACCTGTAGCGATGGCCATCGCACCTTCGGCGTTGGCATGTCCCATCACCAGGAGCGCACGCAGGCGCGCTTGCAGGTTCTCGCCTGCGACGGCGTGTCCGGTGTGAAGTACATCACCGAGCAAGGTTTCAGCCGGCTCATGCATGGCGTCCAAGTGCAGCTCGGAGAACCGCATGCCCAAGGCCTTCGCCGTCCAGCGCGCATCGTCGCGGCTGTGCTGGGATGAGTGGCGCGACGGTAACGCAAGGCCGTGCACGGCTTCAGGACCCAACGCCTCCACGGCCACGCAGGCCGCGACTGCAGAATCAATGCCGCCCGACAATCCGAGCACGATGCGGTGAAGGTCCGATTTTCGGCAATAATCCGCAAGCCCGGTCACCACCGCGTCAACAAGACCCTCCGCACCCGTCACGGTGGGTACGGCTTGGTCAGGCTCCAACACGAGGAGTTCGTGTGAACCAATGGACAGGGCGTCCGTGGCGTTGGATGGCGTCCAGGTGCACGAGGAAGGGTCGCTCAGATCGACATTCAGGACGCCTTCTACCCATGCTGGGGCGAGCACGACGGTCCCGTCGGGCCAAGCCGCGATGGATGAACCGTCGAACACCAAATCGTCGTTACCACCCACTTGGTTGGCCAACAGGAAGGGCGTTCCCAAACGTGCAGCGGCGGTTCGAGCGACCTTGATGCGATCGGCGACCTTGGCGTGGTGGAACGGTGAGGCGGAAAGGTTCACCGTTGCCGAGAGGGTGGCGTCCTGACGCACCAAAGCGGCCAATTGAGCCACAGGGTCCACGCCGTAGTCCACCGGCGTCAGGCCTGCAGCCTGCCATGCATCTTCGCAAACGGTGATGCCCAAATCCATCCCCCCAGCGCCCCGCACCAGACCTGGGCGGGAGCCGGGCCGGAAGTACCGGGCCTCGTCAAAGACATCGTAGGTGGGCAAGAGTTGTTTGTGAGCCACCACCTTGCCGCGGAGGCCTTCACCCACCGCCAACACGCCGTTTGCCGGCGCCATGTCTCGGTCGTTGCCGGGGACGGGGGTTCCGATGAGCGTTGGAATCATTGGACGGCATGCCTGCGCTTTTTCGAAAGCAGCGCGGACGAATTCAGGCGAGATCAGAAGGTCGCGAGGCGGATAGCCGGTGATGGCCAATTCCGTGGAGACCGCCACCTGAGCACCGGCGGTGTGGGCCTGCTCAACCAACGCGAGCAAGCGCTTCGCATTCCCCGCAAGATCCCCGACCGTGGGGTCGGCCTGAAGCAAGGCGACGCGCATGAGGCTCAATCCTGTCTCCTGCACCTGCCTCATAGGGCTAATGGCGGCATCAGCCGTGTCGTCGGTCGACGCCGTCAGCACCACGGTACCACCACGAGCCGTCCTTGGGGTCATGGTACCACCATACGCCGTCAGCGCCTTGCGTCCATCCGTCCGAAGCCGCTTGAGCCTCTGCCGAAGTTGCTGTCATGCTGCTGCCTGCGGCTTCAGCATCTGTGGTGGAGGAGGACGTGCTCGAAACGTCAGGATCGTCGAACACCTCGTCGTGTTCGTCCTCATAATCGTCCTCGAATTCGTCCTCCCAGTCGTACTCATCACGGGAGCCCTGACGGGACGTCGCTCGAGCGATGAGGAGCAGGAAGAGGCTGATCACGACAAGAGCAACCACGCCGACGGCGCTTCCGAGCAGGGGGTTGACCGTACCAAAGATGCGCTCAGACAGGTCGGCTTCTTCTTGGACACGAACGTCGACCACAGGACCGCTTGCGATGTCGCCGTTGGGAAGGACCACTTCGATCCACTGGGCACCGGGGGCATCCGGCTTCCAATCGACGGCGACCGTCCCCACGGCCCCTTGTGCGACCGTGATGGTTTGTGCGCGAAGCAGGCTTCGAGTGCCGTCAATTTGAACGATTTCAAAACGAACTTCGACGTCTCCATCGAGGCTTCCAACGTTCTCCACGGCGGCCTCGACCACGGTCTGGTCGCCAGTGGTCAAGCCAAGGTTGCCGTAAGTGACGGCGGTGGGTGCGATGTCGAATTCTGGCCGATACCACTCCATCGCCCATGCGCCGTCGGCGCCGCTTTGTCCGCGTGCGTCCAACAAGTGCACCGCATCGTTGCCTGCGAAATCGCGGGCCTCGAGCGCCACGGCGACCGTCAGCCGCTCTTCGAGCATGCTCGGATCGATGCCTGACAAATCGATGGTGCCCTGGACCTCCAACCGCAGCCCAACGTTGACGGTGGAGAGCAGTTGCAGCGGAACACGCCCATCACGGAGTTGCTCGCCGGTGCTGTCGTCGATGACCCACCATGTTAACTCCAGCGTGGTGTAATCCAGTCCGCCTTCCTCTTCAACCAGCAACGTGACCTCGTAGGTGGTGGGCTCAAGTGCTCGGCCCGGGAGGGGTGAGACCACTTCGACCACGGCAGGCCCGAGGCCGTCAACGACCATCCACCGAACGGCGGTTGCCTCATCCGTCACGTCGCGTCCACCCTCAGGAAGGCAGGCCACACCCCAGGTCAACGGGAGGGTCCCACCATAGCCGGGAGCGAACATTTCAGCGGTCCAGATACCGTCCCGCGCGACCACCTTGGTCGAGCGACCGGCGAGGGAAACCTCGACCTCGCAGTCGAAGAGTGGGGCTTCCTTTGTCGCTGCGAATTGGATGGCACCCGACACCTCGAAGCGGCTGCCGGGGGTCAATCGGGCACCGTCATCAAGCATCGTGCCCTGGGACAACAGAAGTTCGACGTCATCCGAGGGCATTTCGAGCTCGGCGGAGAAGGACCATGCGGCATCATCGAAGCCCGCCTGCGCCTGATTGCCCGCCCGATCGATCAGCACCAGACCGGGCACACGGGTAAGGGCACCGAGATCAGGCGTGTTCCATGCCAGTTCGAACGTCATCTCTAGGGTCATGTCCTTTTCGAAGGGATGCGCGTCAAGCACCGCTCCGCGAATGCGACAGGTGTCCACGATGACCAAGTCGGTCGTCGACGTGCAGTTCCCGGTGTCCACATCGTACGAGACCGCCATCGGCGAAGCGGGGCGGTCGAAAGCAAGATGGAACTCGACGGTGGACAGGTCGCTGAGGCCATTCTGCTCTTGCATGTCAATGCTGATGCTGTATGGGGTGCTCGGGTGCAGGACTGAGCGGGGCTCGTCATCGAAGCGGAAGGCATCAGATGGAATAACAGGGGCCGTGTCGGGCCCAATTTCGTAGATGAACAGGTGCTTGTTGCGCTCAGCTGAGCCACCGTCCTCGAGGACGTGACCGGCCTCGTCGCTGCCGGTCAGGTAGACGGCGACGCGCTCGCCGTTCAGTCCCGAACGGTCGTCGAGCAGCAGCGTGTAGGTGCCCGTTGACGCGGTGAGGTCATCGGGGGGGAACAGGGCAACGGGTGTGTGCTCGCCTTCGTTTGGCCAACGGTCGCCGTTGTCGTCGTCGCGCCACTCAAACCAGACCATGGCCTCGAGATCGTCTGGGAGGAGCACGTGATCCATGACATCGATTTCAAAACGCTGCGTTCCCGAAGGCATGCGGTGGTCGTAGGCCTCGATGTCAACGCCCAACACGCGCGGTGCCATTGGGTCGATGGTGAAGGTGCGGTTGATCACGGAGATCGGGCCTGTGCCAAGCCCCGAGGTGGACACAATGCGCACCTCCCAGGTCACCGAGCCAAAGGTGTAGGGTGCCACGGTAGGGAAGACGAGCATGTTGCTTGCCGGAGCGTCTTCGACGGCCACCAAATCTTGACCAAGCCAAACCTGGACTTCCGCGTCTCCGGCGAGGAAGGGTTCGTCGTTGGTGGGCGCTTGTTCCCAGCCAAGGTCAACGGTCACGTTCACCGGTGTTCCGGCAATGAGGTAGGTTACGCCAGGCGCGATGCTGCCTGCCGCGGTGGCGAAGTCCACGCTGTCGAGGACAAGGTCGTCGTCGACGCCGGCAGCGCCGTCCGTCCATCGGTAGGTGGCCGGCATCGAATACACCCCATCACCGTCCACCATGCGCAGGTCGAGGTCCACAGCGGGAGCATCGTCCCAGAGCGAGGTCAATCGGAAGACCACCTGAACTTCTGTGGACGTGCTGAAGCCGCCCATGCCTAGGCCGCTTTGCACCGTCACCGGCGACTCAGGGTGAAGCTCCACGAGGCCAGCGTTGCCGGACAGGGTCACGGGTTGGCTGCCACCGAGAGGGATGAACCAACCGTCTTGCTGGTCCACGGAGGCGACATCGAGGCGAAGCGCAACGGCGGTTGACTCGTGCAGGAAGGTCGCATTGAATTTGCGCCACACCGATGACGGGACCACTGGAGACGCCGCTCCTGCAACCATGGTCGCGTCATGAACGGCAATGGTGGCAACGGTCGTTGCGTCCTGCAAGGTCAGGCTGACCCGGCCTTCGGTGGTGGCGAGGAGGTCGAGATCGAGGGTGCCGTCACCGGTGCTCAGGCGAGCCGCGTTGGCGGCGAGAAGAAGTGCATCGCTGCCGCTTGATGTCAGGGTGACGCTGGCGGTGCTGGGAGCAGAAAGCGCACCAAAGGTCACGTTTCCACTGGCGTTGACTTCGAACTCGATTTGCCGGTAAGCGATGCCCTGCTCAGGCAAAGATGCGCCACCAATCAAGGCTTGACGAAGGGTTTCGACCTGATTGGGGTCAAGCTCAATGCGGTGTGCTGGAGCAGGCTCAACCGAATCGGTCAGCACAGGTAGGCCATTGACCAGAAGGGTCCACCCGCTCACGTTACCGTTTGCGGAGCGCACGGTCATGCCAAAATCAAGCAGTTCCGTCGGCGCCCAAAGTTCAACGCTCGCGCGTCCTGAAGGACTGACCGTTGTGGATGTCGTGGTGCTTCCGTCGATGAATCGATCTTGCCAACCCCACGCACCGATGCCTTGGACGGTCGTCGCCGGGCCCCATTCATCGCGTCCATCAAGCCCCAAATCCAGGCGCGGTGCCGTAGGTCGTTCTCCTCCGAGGGCGTCAGCACGAACCCATGCCACCCACCATGAACGAGGAACGTTCACCCAGGTGCCGTTGGTCGTGTTGCCGGTGCTGTTGCCGGTGCTGTTGCCGGTGCTGTTGCCGGTGCTGTTGCCCGTGCTGTTGCCGGTGCTGTTGCCCGTGCTGTTGCCCGTGCTGTTGCCGGTGGTTCCGTTGACGTAGACCGAATCGATGATGCCGAGGAATCGAAGTTGCACTGCTGCATCGTATTCGTCTGCAGCAAAGGTGTGCGGCAACGTCACGTTGGACCAGGAAGATTGTGAGGAGGTACGAACCTGTGTGGTGACGTTTCCCA
>MDTG01276187.1_pt1 | contig 14681 bp, 12 predicted proteins | sample 811421 | NCBI WGS metagenome assembly MDTG01 (sample SAMN05326645, study PRJNA326480) | marine metagenome | isolation source: seawater | place: Pacific Ocean: South East | collected 2011
TGGATGAGTCGCTGTCTACTGACTTTTTGATGCTAAACGGGCTCCCGGGCTCTGGAAATATGCTTTGCATAAACGCCATACAGAAAATCAATGGGTTAAAATACCTAGAAACTCCGCAGTGGTTTACGACACCAGCGTTTCCAACAGAGTTGACAGTTGCAGCCCAACACTTTTCTGTTGATTTGGATGCATGCTTGCAAGTTACTTTTCCTGGTAAAAGCGCGTCTGACGTTCAATTGACGCATCCTTACCGAGCTCTTCACTCTTTTACTCATGACGGGTTTTGGTACGGCCTTAAACTTAAAAATTATGACGTATTCTGCGCAAAGTTATGGAGTGGGCATCAAGTCCCCGACGCAGCTTACAGGCAGCAAGTTTCTGTACTACAACCAAAATATAAGTTTATCTGCGTCAGAAATCCCTTTGATACTTTGGTCAGCTGCGTTCGAAAGATGGCACAGGGAAATAATGATTACGTAAGATTGTTACTGTCGGATGACCTTTTCTTTGTATCTATGATCGAAGTGATTAATTCATACTTTAACCATTACGAAGCTATGGCAGATTTTCAAGTCGTTGCATACGAAGATTTTATTTCAAACCCTCAAAACACACTTAAATCTACAGCGAATTATCTTGATTGGAACCTATCCGATAGTGGAGCTAAAAATATCTGGGAATATCTCGATGGCAGGGAGTTCCAGCCCAATAATTTTTACGGTGGAGGGGCAGGAAAGTGGAAAAAGTACCTTTCAAAGTCCCAGGTTGAGCTTTTTGTAAAGCTTTTTACAACTAAAAGCTTTTATTCGGATTATTTTGCGTCTGACTCGATTTTCGAGGGATTGATCGTTCACGACCCATACAACTTGGCTGATTTTGAAAGGGTTGCTGATGAAATTGCCTTGGAAATAGCTGATGTTATGTGGTTTGAGCACTACGGTAAGGATAAAGCTTACAAATGTCGGCGTAGTGGTGTTTTTGAAATGATTTCAAATCAAGAAACTTTGGGCTATTCTACCAATCCAAATTTTGATGTTGGCAGGCTTGACGCATTGCAGAATTTGTGTCGTTCGACAGCTTTGGAACAACTGATCAGCTAATAGTTTATTTGATTTGTGTTCGGTCGTCGTTCAATTTATTTGCATGTTTGACTCCCTCCGTGCAGATTGATGCGCCCTTAGCCAACTCTTTTTATATGATGCAATTTTTGCACTAATAATCTGCATTCTTAGCAGTATATGTTATTAAGGGGGCCATTATATCCTTCAAAGGCGTGTTTTGAGCGGTTTAGGTATTTTGGTGGCTTCAGCTTTACGGTTTTATCATGAACGGGGATTTTGGCGTCCTCAAATTACGAAATCTGCGGCGGCTCAGTTGGGGATAATGGCATGCAAGTTGAATTTATAGATCTCAAAGCTAGATATAAAGATGAACAAAAAGAGCTAGATGAGTGTTTTCATCGGATTCTATCTAAAGGTCATCTGGTTTTAACAGAGGAATTGAAGGACCTCGAGAACAACGTATGTGAATATACAGGATCCAAATATTGCCTTGGCCTTAATTCTGGCACCGATGCTTTGATGATTGCATTGTGGGCACTTGGTATTGGAAAAGATGATGAGGTTATAATACCCGCCATTTCGTTTTTTGCTACGGCAGGCGCGGTTGCACACGTGGGCGCAACACCAAGGTTTTGTGAAGTGACATCCGACTATAACATTGACACTTTATATGCCGAAAGCCTGATAAACGAAAGAACAAAGGCCATTATGCCCGTGCATTGGGCTGGGAAGACCGCTGACATTAATGACCTTCAGATACTTTGCAAAAAAAATGATCTCATTTTGATTGAGGACTCTGCTCAGAGTATGGGGGCTTCGTTCAACGGAAGACACCCGGGCACTTTTGGGGTCGCAGGTGGAATATCTTGTCATCCACTTAAGAATTTGAATGGTGTGGGTGACGCTGGGATGTTGCTGACTTCGTCAGAGGCCGTCTACGAGAAGGCTAGACGTTATCGAAACCATGGTATGGTGGAACGAGACAAAGCCGAGATTTTCGGTGTTAACTCACGAATGGACTCCCTCAATGCTGAGATAATCAAATACCGTCTCACCAAGCTTGATGAAGTTGTCAGCAAACGAAATGACAACGTCAAACTTTACAAAGAACTTTTGCAAATCGATGAGGTTCAATATAGTTCCGACGCCATCGGCTCAAACATAGACACTCAGGTCATGTTTATTGTAACTGCTGAACGAAGAGACGATCTGAAGGAATATTTGAAAAAAAAGGGCATTGAGACATTAGTGTATTATGGGACGCCTTTGCATCTACACGAAGCGAGCCGTCCTTTCAGTAAAGGTCGCGGTTCGCTTCCAGTTAGCGAGAAAATTTGCTCATCGGTGTTAGCCTTACCGCATCATCAATATTTATCCGATGAGCAAATTCAGTATGTTTGTGAAAATGTGAAGGCATTCTATGCTGGCAGCTGATAACAACAAAAACGCTATGTATTTTACTTCCATCGAACGGGTGATACATGGCTGCTAACTTTAATTCATATTATTCTTCGCACAAAAACTCACTGGCGGAAAAATGCAAAGATACGGGCCCGGATGAGCGTGACCTCAAGGGACTTTGTGGTTTTCTGGAACGATCGCGAGAGTTGATTGATGAAGAAATAGCGACGATTTTGGCCGATGTGATTTTAAACATCGACCACAGTGTATCTGCTAAAACAGTTCACCGGTTGTTAACTGCAGTTTTTAACGGTTTTCCGTTTTTTCCAAAAGTCATAAGTTCGATTTGCAACCAGAATCACTTGCATCCTGAGCTTTATTGTTTCGACTATGGTAAGGCGACGGTCGATTTTATTGAGGAACACTTCCCTCGCTCATCGTTCTTTATTGCGGAAGATGGTTCTTTAATGGACCTCAAAAGATATATCCTGTTGAAAGATACCGGCACTCAGATTTTTAATCCCAAAGTGCCCTCTGCGAGAGTTGGTTTGTGCGATGCGGTGACGTCAGCAAGTACCTTGCTTTGGTTAGCAAAGCTTGCAAGGCAGAGAAGTCAACCAACTGACATATATTTTGAACTGCTCGATAGTCCACTTTTTGCTGCGGTAAAGGATGAGGCTTTCTTGCAGGACTTAGCTTGGGAACGCTACGCTGAATATGAGATTGATCGTTTTAAATCAAGTCAACCCTTTGAAAGGTCGGCCGGAGTTCAAAACAAACCGCGTCTAAATGTTTGTTTAGTTTTGTGGGGCGATCAGATGACTAAACTATGCGACGATCACGCGTTGCGTTCATTTTTTTCATCAGCAAATCTGAAGAGTCTCAGTCAAAATTTTAACCTCCAACTGAATATAATCACTAAGTGCGACGAGAGACTGAATTTCACGGTAAAATGCCGATTGAAGATACCGAGAAAGTTAGCAGTGAAATTTCACTTTTTCGAAGACTATAAATTCAATGTTATTGGCTCAAATGCTTCGCCTGATCGGTTTAATTATCGATTCTCGAACTTAGCACAAAACATCTTTGTTCAAGATGCACAACACCATTCGGCGTCAATTATTTTTCTTACCCCAGACGCTGTTTTTTCGGATCATGTTGGAAAGTTAATAGTTAGCGAGAGCGCTAAGCAACGAATGATTTTCGTTCAGTGCCCCCGGACGATTTTGGAGAACATAAATTCTGCTACTTTGAAAACCTCAGACAAAGCGTTAGCCGAACATCTAGCTAATAATTTACACCCTTCTAACTTCTATTACTCTAACTTGCACGACTCCGTCTTTGGTTTGCCGGGTATGTTTGTTGAGATAAGAGCTAAGAAACTTGAATTTCGTACTCTTCATCCACATCCCTTATTTATTCCTTACGAATTTCTTAAGAATTCGATACTTGGACATTTTAACTCAATTGATGGAGACTTATCAGGTTCCTTATATGACGCTGCCGGCGGCCGTTCGAAAAATTACAGTGACTTAGTTTTCTTGCATACAGATCTGATGGATCCCGTAATGGTGGATCTGACGTCAAGTACGCAGCAAATAGAGGATGTATCATATAGTATTGATGAAGCTTTGGCCGATAATCGCGTCAAAAATTTTACAAATTCGGCTACCTTTTTCCATCTTTTGTCATTTGCCCAGCGCGGAACGATGCAGAATTGCGGCTACACCCCTAAGTCGAACAATTCTCATTTGAAAAAGCTAGCTTCGCATTTTAATTCTTTTAAACAATCTTACGTCCCACTGATCAATACTTGGCAAAGTAAGGCGGTTAGTCAAAACGAGTGCGGACACATAAGCCGTTTAATCAAGGATCAAATAAAGCCTATTCCAAAAATAGTGTTTTTTGGTTGTATCTGGGGAGAGAGCTATCTCAAAGATTTTTGCGATTTTTCATTTCCCAGCTTCATAGGCGCTCTGGCGGCTGCAAAGTCCAGATTTTCAGACTCTTTCGAAACTAATGTTTTGATTTGTACCGACCAAACACCCGACAGCGACCACATCTCAAGTATTAAAAGAGTAGCCCAAGAATCCGACGTAGAAATAACTTTTCAAAGTATTGAGGAAATTACAACTATTGATAAATTCGACACTAAATATTTGGCGCTTATGGACATGCAGATCTACGCGATGCGCAAATATTCATCCGGTGATTATATCTGTTTTCTGTATGGAGACTTTATTTGGTCAAAAAATTCGGTGTGCACCATCTTTGAAAAATTATTAGCAAAGCCGAAGTTGATAGCCCAGTTCATTCCACAAGTTCAGCGTCAAAAATTTTTATTTGAATTTTCAAGCCGTGCAGAATTCAAAACAAAAGGCGGTGAGGTTGTTGCTGTTCGCTGCGACGAGACAACTCTAGTTGATTTGGTGAAGTCGTCTTTGCACGATTTGGTTAGAACGAGTATTTATAACCGAGACGGGTTCAACCCGGTCGGGCCATATTTTATTTTGAATGATGCAAGTGACAATATGCTTGTCAGAAGCTTCCACCTTCATCCAATCGTGTTGTCGATACCAGAGCGATTAGAGGAAGTATCTAGCTCGTTTGATGAAGAATTTATAGCTGAAAACTTTAATTTGGTTGACGCGGATTTTATAGATAATACCGACGAATGCTGTATTTGCAGTTTGGAAGATGCTGATAAACCTATCGGGCCCCCGGCTCCGGCTCGTTTAAAAGGTTTTCGAGAATGGCAAGAATGGTATCTCAACTGGATAGAGGCGGGTGCAGGTCACCAGCACCGTGCGTTATTTCTAAAAGAAATAACTTTTGGCAACTTTAACGCATCTGTTGAAGGCGATAAAATTAAAGAGTTTTCACGGCGCTGGACTGATTTAATTTTCTACAGAATGGGACTTTCATTGACCGATTTGGAAGCCTTTAGTCGTAATAATCACTTCGCGCGATATGGAGAAAATGCAAAGGTAAATAAAAATAGCCTGCCATATTTGACTTCTGAAAAGTCGCGCAGTGAGTTTGAAACTTATATGGAAAAGCGCAGACAGGAAGAATTAAAGGTTATCAGCCAAAGCGAATTTCCAAAAACAACATTGGTCTCTTTGGCATTACGTTTTCACCATCTTATTCCTAGACCTTTGCGTGGACTTCTAATCAACGCGTTGCCTGTCAGATTTAGATCAAGTTTAGTTGCACACCGTCAATAAGATAACCGTCAACAAGAAAATAGGTAGCTAGCATGCGAAATAACATACTTATTCTTGGCGCAGGAGGGGTTTTCGGCAACCATAACGCCAAGTTTTTTTTGGAAAATACGCGTGACAATATAATAGCCGTCGGTAGAAATCCACGGCTAGGCCCAGAGTTTACGCTCAATGTAGGGCTGGAGAACAATCAGTACGAATATCATCAAATACACATGGTATTTGAATTGGAGAAGCTGAAAAAACTAATTAAGGCTCGAAAAATTAACATCATAATAAATTATGCTGCGCTTGCTTATGCGAATTCATGGGACGAGCCGCAGCATTATTTCCGAACAAACTCGCTGTTTGTTGCAGAATTGGTAGATTTTCTAGGGACGATCGATTTTTTCGATTATTTCGTTCAAATTGGAACTTCTGAGGTTTACGGAAGCACTGAAGAGCCCGCCGTAGAAACGATAATAGCGCCAACAAGTCCCTATTCTGTCTCAAAATTGGGTGCAGACATGTTCTTGCAATCCATGTCTTCAGTTCGGGGTTTCCCAACAGGCATTATAAGACCTAGCAACTGCTTTGGTGAGGGACAGTATGTTTACCGAATACTCCCCAAGGTTATTCTTTATCTATTGCAAGGGAAAGAATTCCCGCTAGAGGGTGGTGGAACAGCTGAAAAAAGCTTTATGCACATTGATAACGTCAGTAACGCAGTCAACTTGATGCTGACACAAAGACCGGCGGGAGAAATTTATAATTGTGGACCAAAGGCTCCAATCAGCATGAAAGCTCTAGTGGAAAGAGTGTGTGTTTTGATGGGCAGATCATTTGAAAAATCTGTAACGATAACCCCAGGACGTGAATTTGAAGATCAGAGGTACTGGCTCAACTCCGAAAAGTTAAAAAGAGATTTAGGTTGGGACGTGACAGTTGATATGGATGAAGGCTTAAAAAGGATGATCACTTGGGTGGAACGCTATCAAAAGGAGTTAGGTGGAGCCACTACTTCCTTTGAGTTACGTGCTTAAAATGTTTGTAGTTAATGGAGTCAACGTTTACTTCCCAGTGATTTCGAGTTCTAAAACGCTATCTGCCTTGATCAGGGACAGGTTTGCCGGTATTTCCAGTGTGCGTAATTTTCACGCTTTAAAAGACATAAATCTCCAACTTCCACCAGGCGAAAAACTGGGCCTTCTCGGTCACAATGGGGCGGGCAAAACGACACTTTTGCGAGTTCTGGGCGGCATCCTCGTTCCCAACACCGGCACGGTTTGCGCACCACCAAACATTGGAATGTTCATTGGGTCAGGCCAGTACGGCGATCAAATAGATGCCACTGGCCTAGAGAATATTGAAATCGCTTGCATGCTAGAAGGGCTACCTCAAGAGCGATGGGGATCTGTTATCAAAGATATAGAGATTTTCACAGAACTAGGTGACTTTCTTAATAACCCAGTTCGAACTTATTCTGCAGGAATGTTAGCCAAGCTTCGTTTTGCCTTGGCAACCGGTTTTGAAAGAGAGCACGTTATTATTGATGAGGGCATTGGGGCCGGCGACCAATTTTTTCGTGAAAAAGCTGTTAAACGGATTGAAAAGTTTCTTAGAACGCAGGGAAATCTGATATTAGCATCTCATAATGTTGATCTTGTTAGTTCATTCTGTAACCGGTGCGCAGTCATGACGCGAGGCAGTATTGAATTTATTGGGCCATCTTCGGAGGCAATTCAGTTTTATGAAAACAAAGCGACACCTTGAGAATCTCTCAGACATAAGAAGAGGTCTAGGCAAATGGCAGATTTGCTTACGCTGGTCATATATTGACCTTATTCAAGGTTACAGGCGGTCCTCGATCGGATCTGTCTGGCTTTCAATTAATCTACTTGTTTTTTCTCTTGGAATGGCTGGTGTTTTTTCTATCTTATGGAAAACCAGTCCAGCAGAATTCTTGCCCTATGTAATAGTTGGGACCTTACTTTGGCAGTTGATAAGCGGATGTCTTGTTGAAGGTGCAAACGCATTAATCCAATGCAAACAACATATCACCAATAGTAACTTTCCAATTTTTGCTTATATAATCAAATACTTCTTCCAAAAGCTGTGGCATTTAGCACACACCATACCAGTCGCAGCAATTGTCGTGTTTATATTTGGAGATATAGTGCAGGCTAACGTTGGGCTCTTGTTGGCTGCGCTAATGTTGACATTATTTTTACTTGTCCCGGTGGTGAGTGTGTTATCGATCATAGCAGTTCGCTATAGAGATGCCCCAATGATATTACAAAACCTTGTGCAAGTTACCTTTTTTTGCACCCCAGTTTTTTGGAAATACGAACATCTGGGAACAAAGACTTTTATCGCGGATGTGAACCCCATTTATTGGTATCTCAATCTATTCAGATATGCGTTTGGCGTTGAACCTTACCATGGAACCCTTTTAAAGGCGTGTATACTGCCGCTGCTGGCTTGGATCATATTTTTTTCCCTATGGTTGAAATACCGACAAAGAATTTTCCATTGGATTTAAATGATCAGCGTTTTAATCCTAGTTTATAATGAGGAAGCTAGCCTTGAAGCTTGTTTCCAAGCATTGAAAAATCAAAGATCATCAATCAAAAAAATGGTTGTTGTAGATGATTGTTCCACAGATAAATCGGCTAAAATAATAACGAAATACTCCGAGGAGCTAGACCTTAAAGTTCACGTAAATGACAAGAATATGGGGACAAATTACTCAATTAGCGAAGGCTTGAAGCAGCTGGTGGGTGAATTCGTACACATAAGAACACCCCATGACTACTTCGTGAGTGATATTTATGAAACTTTGACAGCTGAGTTGCTGCGCACAGGATCAGAAGTGTTGTTCACTCGTCCGGGCCTGATGGTCAACGATGTTTTGGAAACCAAAAGTCCGGTATTGATCGGTAACGTGAGCTTCAATCCCTTCAGTAAGGCTGTAATAAATTTCCTTGGGGGGATAAGTTTTAGCTCAACATGTTTTGTTTTTTTGAATTCCGCAGACGTGTCAACAAAGTTCTCTCGTTTTGTGATGTGCGGCCCTTACTGCGATTTTCTGTTAAAAACCTATTTGTTTCATAACAAGCCCAGCAGTTATTTACACAAATGCTTGGGCTATTACAAAATCGTAGGAGACACTGGCAAGCACGTGACTTCAAAACGTCAAGTTTTTAGGACATTTTTTGTAATTCGCGACCTTTCCAAAGCAAAGTTTGCCGGCGGCTGCCTGTTAAGGACGATATTCGTTCCAATTTCCAGAGATTTTTTATTGATTTTGCTGTCAAAGTGGTTGGTGTTTTCTTGGCTACTTCTAGTTTTCCGCCTTTCTTTAGTGGCCGCTAAGGCGATACTTACCAAGATGGCCAGGAGATTGGCAATTGTTTATTCAAAGTAAACCTCTTCATGTTTTTGTTTATTGTGTGTGGGGGCTGGAATACATCAATTTGCTAATTGAACTCACTAGCGAATACCTAAAGCGGGATGATAAAAAACACTCAAGCTTGTTCGATCATAATTTGGAAATTTGTATTTTTTTTCCTGAGGCAGAGTCTCACCTTTGGTGTTCTGCGATAGACACCGAAGATTTCATTGGGAAAATACAACTCTATCCTGTCCCGGCGCGGCAGGTGTCAGTTGGATTTGAGAAATATGAACAGCTTAGCCGTATGCAGTACTACGCTTGCAAAACGAAAATGGACCAAGATGCCAAGATTTGGTTTATGTACCCTGATTTTATTATGTCAAACAAAACTTTATCTAGTCTTTTGAAGATTTCTGAACTGCATGACATGATTTTAAGCCCTGTGCCGGCTCTAAAGGGGGACAGTTACACTGGCCTCGAACAGGTATCTTTTTCAGAAGATCTGCATCCCGTATTTTCAATGAATAATGTCAGGCATTTCCTAGGTTCACACTATGCTTATGTTTACAGCGAGAAAGATTGCGAGCGTTTAGTTTGCCGCTTTGCGCACCTCCACCCATTAATGGTGAGCTCACAGATTTTGCAAAAAAATCTCAAGTATTTACAACAAGGTACTCTTGATGGATTTTTGTCGAATAAGTTTTATAAGTCATCTAGGCGCCCATTAATTCGAGAAAGTATCAGAAAAGAAGAGATGATTTATAGTCTTCATTTCGACACATATACGCCATTAAAGGCCCCAAAAAATCTTTTTTCGTCCGACATGGCGTTTGAATACTGGGGCTGGGTAAGAATGAATTGTGGTGCTTTAGGGGCTTATACTTGTCAAAAAGATTTCTTCTTAGGTGATTTCGACGAGTTAGTTCCATTTGATGAAGACAACGACCTTCAATTTCCGCTTGGCTATTTGACCCGCGTGGATAGGGTGATTGTGGGCACTATGTGTTTAGTATCAGAGACATTGGCCTTTGTTTTGAGGTTCGTTGCCGTATTGTTTCCGAACATTGAATTGTTCGTGCTCAAGGCATCAATTACTAGGAAAGTGATATTGACAGGTGGATTAACAAGGCGTTTGGAAAAGAAATTGTTTAGACCTCTGTACGAAAAACTTCTTACGATCCGATAGACAAGCTACCATGATGAAATCGTCCTATAAAAACATAGTCTCACTACGCCGAGCGTGGGGTAGGTCACTTGTCGTCTATGTTTCTTTTTAGTAAACCTTTCGAGCCAACTTAATTGATGTTGTTATGGTTTGGTGCTGTTACGTTGGTGAGCAATACTGATCAGGGTTTAGGTAATGCAAAAAAGCACATTGATTTCGCTATTCAGAGAGATGTTCAAAATTAGAGCGGTAGAAGAGCACATCGCTAAAAATTACTTTCCTGAAGGTAGGGAGCAGGAGATGCGTTGTCCAACGCATTTATCTATTGGACAGGAAGCTGCGGCCGTAGGTGTAATTGCCCAACTGCGTAAATCTGATTGGTTATTTGGAACCCATAGATCACACGCGACGTATATCGCGAAAGGTGGTTCCATTACCAAAATGTTTGCGGAGTTGATGGGTAAGAAGACAGGTTGTTTGAATGGCCGTGGTGGCTCAATGCATCTAAAGGATCTTGATGTTAACTACGTAATGAGCGTGCCAATCGTTGGAAGTGTGTTGCCTTTGGCTGTAGGCTTTGCACTTGGAGCTAAGATCGACAAATCAAACCAAGTTTCTGTAGTCTTTTTCGGAGACGGCGCAATGGAAGAAGGAGCTTGGCACGAAGCTGCGAACTTTGCTGCCTTAAATTCGCTGCCTGTTTTGTTTGTTTGCGAGAACAACTTGTTCTCCGTGTACAGTCATGTTGACATCAGGCAGCCAAATAATGAAATGTGCCGCCATGCGATTTCACACGGGATCAAAACCTTTAAGGCAGACGGTAACGACGTTGAAGAAGTGTTCAAGGTTGCCGGTTCTGCTATCAAAGCGGTCCGAGGTAGTGGTCCATGTTTTCTTGAGCTGTTCACCTACCGTCATCTAGAGCACTGTGGTCCTAATGAAGACGACCATCTCGGTTATCGCCCACCGTCTGAACTAAAAGAATGGTTGGCAAGAGATCCCATAAGTCTAATGCGAAAAAAGTTGCTGGGATCCAAGACGGTTGACCCAAATGAAATAATCGCAATAGAAGAGGAAATGCGTTTGATGGCATCAAAAGCCTTCAAGGATGCGCAGCTGGCAGAATTCCCAAGCTTCGCAGATGTTGAAAATCTTGAATACCCTGTAGCTTGAGGGAAAGAATTTGTTTGTTGGAAAAATTATAAACCAAGCCTTGCTGGATATAGCAGCGGAGCAAAAAAACTCCGTTTTTTTTGCTCAGGGGATTGGTGATCCAAACGGGGTATTTGGCACCCTTAACGGTTTGGGGCAGGTTGTTGAAGCAGCCAGGCTCATTGAAATGCCTGTCGCTGAAACTGGTGGTATCGGCACTGCAATTGGCCTCGCGATATATGGTAAGCGACCCGTGGTGTCCTTTCATCGTGTTGAATTTTTGTTTGTTGCACTAGAACAGGTCTTCAACAACGCTGCCAAAGCACATTTCATTAGCGGCGGGTCGTACTCTGCGCCGATACTGATCAGGCTAGTTGTTGGCAGGGGATGGGGCCAAGGGCCTTCACATTCACAGTCGATAGAGTCGGTTTTCTCGGCAATCCCTGGGCTCAAGGTGGTATGCCCGTCACTTCCGTCAAACGCGTATGACGTGATAAGAAATAGTTTTGATGATGACGCACCTGTTATTTGTATTGAGCATCGGTGGACGCATTATGCAGAGAGTCAGCTGCCTAATCTTTGCGAGCGAAACGATAAATTTCTAGGCTCAAAGTTAGTGCATGCTGGTGGCGATGCAACTTTGGTGACATATGGCTTTTCCGTGATTGAATGTAATTTGGTCGTGCTAGAGTTTGCTAAGCATGGCATTTCGATTGACCTTATAGATTTACAAGTTTTAAGGCCGTTGGACCTGGGTCCGATTTATAAATCAGTGGCTAAGACTGGTAAGCTGATATTTGTCGATCAAGGACACAAGACGCTAGGTATAGGTAGCGAGGTAGTGTCACGCGTAACAGAGCACTGTTTTGATAACCTTAAGTCAAAACCAATACGATTAGGGCTGCCTGATCTTCCCTCTCCCTCGTCTGTCGCCCTTGCTAGTGACTTTTATGTAAGTTTGCCAGACATCTCAGAGACAATAGCTGATGTTCTTTCAATCAATGAAAACATTAAGAATTCAGTATTGCAGGCTTTGGCCTCCAGTCCCGATCGCCAAGCTGACGTTCCAAATGATAAGTTCAAAGGTCCCTTTTAGGTGAGAATAATGAAATTCTTAGAAACATACTTTTCCGAAACCAAAAATATCGCTTCTCAAATATCCCTTCTGGATATTCAAAAAATTATCAATGGGCTTGTGCAATTGCGATCACGCGGAGGTAGGTTGTTTTTCCTAGGCGTTGGTGGCAGTGCAGCAAACGCGTCCCACGCGGTAAATGATTTCCGCAAACTATGTGAAATTGAATCTTACTGTGTAAGCGACAATGTCTCAGAGCTCACGGCTAGAGTAAATGACGATGGCTGGGACACGTCTTTTTCTAATTGGCTCCTTGCATCAAAGATCAACAGCAATGACGCCATTTTTGTACTTTCTGTTGGCGGCGGCAACCGGGAAAAAGGGGTAAGCACAAATATCGTAAATGCTATTGATTTGGCCAAAAGTGTGAATGCTGGTGTATTTGGAGTCGTTGGGAGGGATGGTGGATATACAAGTGCGCATGGGGACGCGATTTGTGTGATTCCGCCTCTTGCACAAGACCGTGTGACACCACATTCCGAGGCGTTTCAGGCTGTTGTATGGCACGCTATAGTTTCTCATCCTGATTTGGCACGGAACTCAACCAAGTGGTGAAAACATCACCCGCGAATACATTAGTGTTCCTGGATCGTGATGGGGTAATAAATCGTTCAAAGGTCATTAACGGAAAACCGTTCGCGCCTCGTTCCTTAAATCATTTTTATATATACAAGAACGCGATCACTGGCATACGTTTGCTAAAATCTCTTGGTGTTACAATTGTGGTTGTGACCAATCAACCTGATGTCGGTAATGGACTCCTTTCAAAACAGGCACTGGATGAAATGCACAATTATATGATGCAGAAAGTACCTCTAGATGTGGTACTTGCTTGCTTGCATTCGCAGAAAGAGAACTGTACTTGCCGAAAGCCAAATACTGCCATGTTCCATAAAGCAGTGGAGACATTAGATAGGCACTTTGATAACAAATATATGGTGGGAGACCGTGTCTCAGACATGGACGCTGGCAATGCCTTTGGTTGCAAAAATATTTTCATTGACAGAGGGTATAAAGAAACAAAAGGAGTGCCGGCGGAGTTTGTCACTAAAAATTTGTTATCGGCTGCGTTGCTAATAAAATATGAGATTTGTTTTGGGGCCTCACTTAATCAGAAATGACTGTAGTGAAATTTTTTTGGAAACAGGGTTCGGCCATTATTGAGTAGTTCCATGGAAAAAAATTTTGATCCAAAAAAAGTTTTGAAACATGAAAAGTACATTTCTTCTCAATTATTTAACCGTCATTTGTTTGGTGGTACCCGAGAAGAATACGAGTCTGGTCTTTTTGAATTTTTAGAACTTGAGGCGACTGTTAGCTTTGATGTGAGCCGATTTAAGACTTCCAAATTGCATACACCGGAGGAAATGGCTTCATCTCCCCTTGCTCTATCGTTTTTAATTTTCTTGATTAGAGTTTGTCGCCCAAGGATTGTGTTAGAAATTGGATCATTTATTGGTTACTCAACTGCGAACATTGCTGCCACTTTACCAGCTGATTCGCGCATATATTCATACGAGAAATACGAACATTTTTTTGAGATCGCAAAAGAAAATATTGAAAACTTGGGGGTCAGTGAACAAGTCGTCCTGAGGTGTGGTGACGCTATTAAGTGTCTGCCTAAAGATTTGGATGAGATTGGCGACGTAGATTTCGTTTTCTTAGACGGTAATAAAGAGAACTACTCAAAGTACTTGGGTTTGTTGGGCCCTAAGCTAAAAACGGGCGGTTTAGTTGTTGTCGACGATTGTTTTTTCCATGGTGATTTGCTTAACGATCCTGCGTTAACAGAAAAGGGAGCCGGTATAAAACAATTATTTTTAGATTTGGCGAACAACGAGCTTTGGTCTTCCTGTGTCGTGCCAATCTCGAATGGAATGCTTTTGTTAATGAAGCAGGACTGACAGAACAACCTTGAATTCCCGTTGTTTTAACTATGTTTTCTATTTCCAATAAAGCCTTTTTTCCTTATATTTTTTCTATCGCATTAGTAAATGTTGATAGTCTAAGGAGTAACCCACATGAGTAAACTAGAGAACCTATCAATAAAGCTTTACTCAGACGGCGCTGACCTTCGTAATATTCAGAAGCTAAGTTCAAATGCCCTAATAAGTGGTTTTACCACTAACCCTACGCTCATGAAAAAGGCAGGTGTCTCAAACTACGAAAA
>MDTG01144927.1_pt1 | contig 14680 bp, 13 predicted proteins | sample 811421 | NCBI WGS metagenome assembly MDTG01 (sample SAMN05326645, study PRJNA326480) | marine metagenome | isolation source: seawater | place: Pacific Ocean: South East | collected 2011
ATCAATATCAAGGGCAGTAGTAGTAAAAATCTATAATAGTTATCTAGCTCACTAATTGGCGTTTTATGATATACAGCTAAAACAGAAATATAAGCTGTAAAGATAATTATAGCTTTCACTAACTGAGAGTTAGCCTTAAGGGTATCATATAAACTCTTATAACTGACCAAACAAAACGCTAGACTAAGAAGTAAAAATATATTGCTTAGACTTCTATCATAGAAATTGAACATAATATACAAACTAAAAGAAATAAGAGCTATATTTTCTGATACTTTATACTTTGTGATTTTCACTTTAGTAGGATAGTTTTAGGGATAGATAGCATTTTTAATTGGATTTAATTGTACATCTTTATTAAATTTTATGGAACATAAAGAGTATAATTACTAAACAAAAAAACAAAAAGATAAAATTGAGACAAAATGATCAAAATCAACGAGACTCCAGAGAGTAACATACTCCTAACTGGTGCCTGCGGCTATGTAGGTCGTGCTCTAATCCCCAAGCTTGGTAATGCATCTCTATATATAATTGATAGAGCTCATAATAATGAAATATCGCAAATGAGCAGGAAGTTTATCTGCAATGATTTAAATCAAATTACCTCAGAAGAGAAAAATTTTTTAACGACCTATATAGGTACTGTTGTTCATCTAGCGGCAGCACGAAGTGACGATTTTAATAAAAGAAAATATATAGATGATAACCTTAATGCAACTAAATCTTTTTTAGATGCGTTAAATCCGGATGGAATTAAAATGTTTATTCATGTTGGATCAGTTGCTGCAATAGATGGAGAAATTTTAGAACAAAATGATAGTACAATAAACTGTGCCGATGACTACTACAGAATATCTAAGTATCAGCAGCAAAAAATTATAGAGTCTTGGTCTATTACAAATAACATTCCTTTAGTAATCCTTGCTCCATCTGCTATTCATGACATGAACGCAAAAGTAAACTCAACGAATATAGGTCGTCTTGAAAAAGCTGTCACCTTTTTTAAGATAGTACCTGAAATTAATGTGTTAAAATCATTGACTACAATGTCAAGTTTAGTAACTGCAATAAAATATTTTGTAAATCTAAAGCAAGAGGATATATATCGTGAAAACTCGGGTTTAATACAAAGATACTTGATATTTGATAGGCCAGTGATGACAGTAACTGAAATTTGTAAGAAAAAGTTTAAAGCTAAATTAGTTATTAAAATTCCAAAGCTACAATCTTTACTATTAATCTTAGCGAGTTTGATTAATTTTATAGGTCTACAGAAAATAATACCGCTTTCAAAGGATCGAGTAATAAAACTTTATAAACCTACAGATTATAATAATGTGTCTGGTTACAAGGAATGGTTGAATGAAAAAGCTTAATTTGATTGAATTAAATGAAATTAACTTTGAATTAGTTGGAAAATACATCAAGGAATATCCTAGCAATTTTCAAGGGTTTGAAAAACTATATGATTTTATGCACTTTGAGACATCCTCTGAAAATGTTTATGAATATGTTGAGCCATGGATTCAATGGTCTTCTGTTCATACATGCAAAACATACGCCCAACACCAAATTTTTAGATTAGGTGATATAGTAAACTATCAAGGTGATCAAATTTTTGAAAAGATTGAAAAAGCTGGATACCTAGTTGGATGCATCTGTCCAATGAATACTGAAAATAGACTTTCCAGTCCAGCATATTTTATCCCAGATCCATGGACTAATACGACTTCTGACTCTTCGGTAATGAGTAATGCAGTCCACCAAGCACTGAAGCAGGCTGTTAATGATAATGCAAAAGAGAAATTAACCCTATCGACATATATTTCCTTGATTTGGATTTTATTAACAAAAACACAATTAAAAAATTGGTCTACTTATCTAAAGTTGTTTAAGTTAAGAAAAAAAAGATGGAACAAAGCACTGTTTCTAGATTTATTGCTTTCAGATTTATTTATATATATGAAGAAAAGAAAAAATGAGAATTTTAGTTGTTTATTTTTAAATGGATTTGCTCATATTCAACATCATTATTTATTAAATTCAAAAATGTATAGTGGTAAATTAAATAACAAAGAAGAATATATCAATCAACTTGATGACCCAATACTTGATGCTATAAAAATATATGACAGAATAATAATTGATTTACTAAAAAAATTTGACGAAAAGTTCCTATTCGCAACTGGTTTGAGACAGATACCAGTTAAAAAAAAGGTTGTGTATTATCGTTTAAGGAATCATGAAAAGTTTTTGATAGCAGTTGGTGTTAAAAATTTTGAGGTTGAACCTAGAATGACTCGAGACTTTTTGGTTAAATTTAAAAATCAAATAGATTTAGAAAATGCATTCAAGATATTATCATCTTTAGAATTTAAAGGTAAGATACTGTTTAGTGAAATTGAACATAGAAAAAATAGTCTTTTTGTCACACTGACTTATTCAAATATAATAGAAAAGAATGATGAAATAGAACTAGAATATAAAACATTGAATTTGTCAGAAGAATTCATATTTGTTGCAGATAAGAATGCACATCATGACTCTTTAGGTTATGTTTTTAGTAATTTTAAAACGAGAATTTTGAAACCAGGTAATCATGTGAGTGATCTAGGAAAAGAAATACTGGATTTTTTTGGAGTCTAAAAGCTCACTAACTATCTGTCTTTCCTTATCCTTTGAAAGATTTTAGGCACTAACCGATAAAAAACATATGCCAATTTATTTATTTTAATTTTGTTCTTGTCAAATGCCTTTAAAATGAATCGATTGCTAGTGATAATATTTTTTAAGCTGTTATTACTTACTCCGCCCGTTCTCATTTTTACGAGAATTTTAGGTATATATTCTGAAGAAATTTTATATTTTTCTAAGAATCTAAGCATCAAGTCAAAATCGGCCGAGACCTTAATTTGCGTATCAAATAAACCATATTTATTATAAATTTCTTTTTTTACAAAGAAGGTTGGATGAGGAGGGTGCCAACCTCTAGCAAAACTCCCAGCTTTAAAATCAGATGATCTCCAGTGTCTTAAAGTTTTATTCAAGTTATTTTTATCTACATATTGTAAATCACCGTATATGCAATCTGGTTCATTTACTCTAAAAATATTTGCTATATTTTCTAATACATTATGATCAAAATAAACATCATCACTATTTAGAATACCTATTATCTCTCCGGTCGCTAGCTTGATGCCTTTGTTCATAGCATCGTATATCCCATTATCTTTTTCACTTATAAACTTTGATATATAACTACCATAATCTAAGACATGCTCGACTGTTCCATCAGAGCTTGCTCCATCAATTATTATATACTCAACATTTTTATATGTTTGTTTTAGTACAGAATCTATAGCATCAGTTATAGTCGATGCGCTATCTTTTACAACTGTAATTATAGATATTTTAGGTTTATACATGTGATTTTTTTAATCCAATTGCTTTATAATAAATTTTATTAGCTATTAAAGTAATCATATCGTTTTATCTCATTTATCTTATATTATAAAAGTTATTAGAATTAAAAAAACTAGGCTCATTCAGTATAAAAGACTAGAGAAGAGTACTTAACTTTTTGCTTTGGCTCATAATAATTAATAATAATGTTTCTATCCTTAAATGTTCCAATAAATAAATCAGGATCTACAGCTACATGCTGCGTAAAGTATACAAACGGCTCGTCAAGATTATATATTTTATCTAATGCCATAGGGTATATTTTTAAATCATAGTTAGTTTTATTTTTAAAATAAAAAAATGCCATATCATAATGTATTTTAGCTCTTATATTGTCTTTGTTGCCAAGATAATAAATTTTTCGGGTTTCATATAATTTATTATCTAGTATATATTGAACGCTCTTTTTATAGTTATGAAGAGGATAAACTTTATCGCTGATTTGTAAATAAGAATGTATTGGTAAACCCATAATAAATATCACCAAAAGTACATTATATGTTTTTATATGATCTTTTAATGTATACATCATATACCCGAATAATATAGCTACTAGTGGTAATATTACAATAAAGTTTTTTAGAGTTGAAACTGGAGTGTGAAGATCAATAAAAGCTACAGTTAATATAAATGATGTAAGAATATAAACTAGTAGTTTCGATATTTTAATAGAATCTTTATATAAAGTATTAATTATGCTCCTAAAAAACATATTTAAAATTATGATGAATAAAATAATTGTTATAAACGCAGTCGAGACTTCGATCCATGGTTCTTCAACTATTTTTCTAAGTACATAACTATGAGGAAATATGGAATTTACAAAAAGTGAAATTGTAGTATGCATTCCATCTGATTGGATATGAAAGTTTTCAGCTCGCGAGGCAATATTTCCGTTTAGTAAATGAATTATAGGCCATATAAAACATGCTAATCCCGTTATGAATATAACTATTTTATCATTTATTTTTTTTAGATAAAAAAGCATAAAGATCAAAAGTAAGCCTCCATACATAAATCCAAAATAGTGGGTAATAGACAATAATAAAATTGACAGCACGAAAAGAAATACTTTTCCGCGAGAATAAGTACTTGATCTTATTATCTCTATCATTAATAAAGTTGAAATAGTAGATAAAAATAACATGAGTGAGTATGCGCGGGTTTCTTGAGCATACTTTGCAAAAAGCCAGCTTGAAATAAAAAATAAAATAATAGGTATACAGTTCTTAAAATCTAATCTTTTAAAGCTCCATATTGTTATAATTAAAAATGAAGAAATTGAAAATATAAAGCTTAGTGAGCGTGTCGCAATTTCAGAATCTCCAAATGCGTTAATCCAAAAGTGTAATATAATCAAATGGAGCGGAGGGTGCACATCTTTAAATACAAATTCTCTAAAAAGATCATTTATGGGCAATGAGCTCGCTGTTACGGAATAAAGTTCATCCCACCAATATGAGTTTTCAATTAGTAGGCTTACAGATGCAAGAGACAGCCCGATGAATGAAATGATGATTAAAAAAATTGTTAAAAATTTATTATCTTTTATTTTTTCTAAAATTATCATATATCCATTCTTTTGAATTTCCACTCAGGTATGATTTTAATAATTTTCATAATCAACCACCAGATTGGTTTGATATAAATAGTATTTTTCTTTTTTTGAACAGCTTTAAATACAGCAGTTGCAATTTCATCAGGCTGTGCAGTTAATATGGATGGTAAATTCATACCTCTAGTCATTTTAGTATTAACAAAGCCTGGCTTGACTGTAAGAACATGGACTCCAGTTTTAAATAATCTATTTCTTAGCCCAGATAGATATGCAGTTAAGCCTGCCTTTGCAGATCCATAGATATAATTACTTTTTCGCCCACGGTCACCTGCAACAGAGGAGATTGCTACCATAAATCCATGTTTCCTTTTTTCAAAATCATTAGCAATAATATTAAATAAGCTGACTATACCCGTATAGTTCGTATCTATAATTTTTTTACTTTCTAGAAAGTTGTGTTCTGCATTGTGTTGGTCACCTAAATAGCCAACAGCGCATATGACACCAATAGGTTTTTCTTGAAGTTGATCATAAAAGCTTTGATGACTGTCTCTATCCAATATATTAATTTCTAGCAACTTAATATTCCTTTCACTTCTAACCATGAGATCCTTAGAAAAATTATCAAGCTCATCTTTATATTTAGCAGCTAAATAAAGATCAAACCCATTTTTAACATATTGCTTTGCGATAGCTTTAGCAATATCACTTTTAGCTCCAACAATTAACACATAGCTCATTTTAGATCTCTACTCTTTTTGACTGATAAGACTGAAATTTGACATTCAGATTATTCTTTTTTCTATATTCTCTAAACTTTTCTATATTAGGATAGCCTTTTTCAAAAATATTTTTAGTGACTCTAGCATCTTTAGTAAGATAAATGCGTCCCTTATGTTTAACTACAATATCATCTAAATCATTCAATAAATCAAACAAGCCCTCCTCTATTTTAAAATCTAATGCTAAAGAGTAGCCCTCCATCGGAAATGAAAGCCAGTTTTCATTCTCTTTTCCATAAAGCTTGAGCACTGCTAGAAATGAGCCCATACCTGAATCAGATATCATAGTGAGTATCTCTTTTAATCCTATATAACTTGTTTCTTTAGGTAATATAAACTGATATTGAATAAAACCATTTTTACCATATATTCGATTCCATTTTCCAATGCTATCTAGTGGGTAGAAAAAGGTGTCTATATTAACTTTCTGTATTGATTCACCATTTCTTACCTTATTATAATAAATCCAATTAAATATTCTCACGGTCCATTTGTTAAGTAATAAACGCGGAAAATTGAACGGTATTACCAATTGTTTTCTCTCTTTGTAGTCAAGATTCCCGTCATCCATAAAGTCTCCGACTGTAAGGAGTGATCTGCCTAATTGCTGACCTGAAGTTAAGCAGTCTATCCATGCGACAGAATATGATATGTTTCTATGACTCTCAAACGCTTCAAAAGTCTCTTTGAGGTTTTTTGTCTTTATAGTTTTCTGATTGATGTATTGAGAGTTTATTTTTTTAAGATATATCTTTGCAGATAATATAACTCCAGTCAGACCCATGCCGCCACATGTTGCTTTAAAAAGGTCAGGAGTCGAGTTTTTTGAGCATGTAACAATTTCTCCATTAGCAAGCATGATTTCGAACTCTTTTATACACTCAGAAAAACACCCTTGAATATGATGATTTTTTCCATGCACATCCGAGGCGATAGCTCCACCTACTGTAATAAATTTTGTTCCTGGCGTAACTTTAAGAAACCATCCTCTTGGTATAAACACATGAAGTATATCAGAGAGTAGGACGCCTGCTTCTAAATATAAGAGGCCGCTAGTATCGTCAAAGTCTAGAAAGTAATTTTTTGGTCGAACATAAATAATATTAGTACTAAGAGCACTATCGCCGTAACTTCTACCATTTCCAAAGGGTATAAGTTTATTATTCTCATTTATAAGCTTCTTTAATGATTTTCTATCATCGAACGTAAAAACTTTATTGCTAGTTTTTGGAAACATGCCCCAGCTCATAAAATTCATACTCTTCCCTCTTTATAAATGAATACGAATTTCTTGTCTAAATGATATTTCAAAATATAGCCAGCACTAAGACCAATAATTGCTCCCAAGTATCTTGCATTAGGTGTTTGAATTATATAATCAAATGCAATCTCTGTTCCCCAAAATATTGCTGTGGTAAATATTCCCATAAAAGAATATAAAGTAAATTTTTTAGTATTATCTTTTAAGTTATCTACCTTATAGAAAAATATGAAATTTTTATCTAAAATATACTTTACAAATAAACCAGCTAATGTACCAATGAACATCCCTATGTACAATGAACCTAATCCAATATAGATTAAAAAAAATAAATATTGTGACAAAAGATTTACTATAGTTGCAATCAAAGCGAAGAGTGTATATTTGACAAACATTATATTAATAGAGTATCCATGCAAAAGTAAGCCCCCATCCAAGCAAAGTAAATTGAAGTAAATGGTCTTTTAGTACTATTTGAGTAGGAGATCCGCTATCTTTTAAAACGAAAATATACTGAAAATACCTCATCATACCAAAAACAACAAAAAGGACTGTGAGATAAAGATAGTCTGCATTTGCTCTCTCTACAACTTCTGATGATGAAGTATAATAGTATAAACAATAATAACTGAAGCGCCCATTATTGTTATGACTGTATCTAGAAATTTAAGATTATAACCGTCAACTACTTCGCGCATTTTGTTACCCGATTCCAGATAGATGAGAACATCATCTCTTCTTTTTGCTAAAGCCATGAACAGAGCTAAAAGAAAGGTCATAATCACAATCCACATCGAAAGAGAAGTTTCTGTGACAACAGAGCCGACAAAAAGACGTAGTACAAAGCCTATAGCAATAATATTAACATCTAGTATAGCGATATGCTTGAAAACAAAGCTATAACCAATATTCATGATTACATACGCAAGTACAATTAAGAAAGCTTCAGTTGATAAAGAAAATGTCCCAGCAAATCCAAGTGCTAAAAGAGCTATGGCTATTAGCATAGCATCAGATTTTCTGATATTTCCTGATGCCAGTGGGCGTAGTCTCTTCTTAGGATGGTTTCTGTCCTCTTCAATATCATGATAATCATTGATAATATAAACAGCACTTGCTATCAGGGAAAAAGCTATAAACATTAAAAGTGCATTCAAAAAAAGATCTGCATTTGCAATTTGGCCAGCAAAGAATATGGGCGTAAAAATAAATAGATTTTTGATATATTGGTGTGGACGGATTAACTTAAATATATTTTTTAGATAGATATTCATCTTATTTTTTAAAAATTCTTTTCCACAATTAGATTATATACTCAATATTAAATAATCCCATTATGACATAGTTGCTATTTTATCATTTTTTTCTGACTACATAAATCATCAAGAATTATGATTACTCTTCAGTTTAAGTCCATCTTTCAAAATATCTAAGTACTGCTTAGAGACAATTGGAAATGAAAATTTTTCCATAATATGTCTTCTGCCATCTTGACCCATTTTTAATCTAGCCTCTTTAGAAATTGTGATCATTTCTTTTAGTTGTTCGGACAAAGAGAGGGCTGAAAGTGATTTTGCAACTAGTCCTGTATGTCGATTAAGAACAATATCCTTTAAACCAGATGTGTCAAAGCATACGACAGGCGTACAACAAGATAAGGCTTCTGCAGCAACTTGACCAAAAGATTCAATCATTGATGGAATTACAACAAAATCTGCTGATGAATATAGTTTAGCTAAGTAAGACGTATTATGTATGTGGCCAATAGAAATATTACGAAAACCATGTAATTTACCTTCACCTACTTGTCCACCAAAATCAATTAAAACAATTTTTGATATATTTCTATTGAGAGATATTGATTGTAGTAACTTAAAAGCATTATTTAGCAAGTGTAGACCTTTAAGCTTATTTTTATTACCATTGACCGTCGGGAAAACTATAACAAAACATTCATTATCAATTTTCAAATTATTTTTAAAAGAAACTGCTTCATTTTCTAAGCATGGCCTGAATACTTCAGTATCTATTGGATTAGGTAGGAGCTTAATATTAGATTTTTTTAGTAAAAGACTTGACTGTGCACGTTTTAGCATCCAACTAGATGGAACTGTGTAAATTATATCATCACGGTGAGCAAGCTTTTTATATTTTACTTTCCAAATCAACGAATTCCAATGTATTCCCAGCACTCCTTTTTTGAAGTAACGGTATCCTAATGAAAAATCTTTTGTTTGATCAAAAATATTGTAGTGATGTTCAGAGCCACAATATAGCCACTCATCATGAAGACTTATAATAGAACCTGATGGTATCTTATTAAAATCAAATACACTCAACGTATCATTATTAATCCAATTAAAATGATGGAGTATATTTTGAGTATTATTAAATGATTTCAATACTGGGCTAAATGAAAAAAGATTTAAAGAATGTTTTATAGGATTATTATCAAATTGTAATTTACTTAACAATAGTGAAGTTACTCTTTTGAATAGTTGAAATAAACCTGCATTATCTTGATTAATTGATTCAACATCGATATTTGATGACTTGTTTAAGATGCGCCTAAATCTATTGGCAGCAATGCTGGCACCGCCTCTGGTTAAAGAAAAAGAAACTATTATTACTTTAGGCATTCGCTACTCACGCTTTACGTTTGTATATATCATTTATCTATCTCTGTAATGTGAAAGTTTCTAATATTGAGATTATTTTTATTAGTATAGCTCATTTATATATATAATATCTAAGTCTACTTGAAAATTAGAATTATATTAATTCAAGTCGATAGTAACCTTTTATTTTGCTCTTTGGGATTCAAATAGTAAGCAATAAGAACTGCAAAAATTAAGTTCATTGGGTATGATTCAGTTATAGATGTTGTCAGAGCTATTGAAGAACATATGATAAAAAATATTAGTTTTTCTTTATCATGTGAGCCAGTAAGCCTAACAAATAAAATAAAAAGACCTATGACTATTAATGAAAAATTTATTAAACCTAAATTTACTATTAATGATGCATAGAAGGAATCAGTCCTTGGGAGGATAAAACCAAAATTAAATTTATTTCTTATTAATTCAGCAGTTGCTGTTCCATAGCCAAAGTATTCTGGCAATAAAGTAGCATGAACTAAAGCTTCTTTAAAATGCATATATCTTGCTCCCAATGAGTCTTCGACTAATCCAGATCTTCCAGTAAAATAATCTAATACTAATAACAAAGTAATTCCTATAAATATTAAAATTACTGGCATAAATCGTATATATTTCTCTCTAAGATAATAAACAGTGAAAAATATTATATACACTCCAACTCCAGTTCCAGATGCCGTTAGAAGTATACTAATAGGTATTAAATAACTAATTTTTTTTTCTAGACTTTTTTTCATATAGAACTTGCTAAAAAATAAAACCATTAAAATGAAAACTGCGGCAGTACTAGGTACATAAAATATACCTGGATTACGTCCCGATAATCCAAATGAATTTAAACCATAATATCCATATGAAAATAAGAATTGTGAAATCTGAATTAGAAAATGTGCAATAAAAATGTAGAACATTACCGTTCCCATCTTCTGTAGTAAATTTCTATCAATATGCCCAAAAAGAAAAGCTGCTAGAATAAAAGGTAATAACCATCTTATGCCAGATAAGTAAACTAGAATATTGGTATGATAATAGTAAGCTGGTAACAGAATTAAAAATAAAATTACACCTAAAAAACGTAATGTATCACGTTTGACTGAGAGACTTTGTGCAATTATTAGAAAAGACATTAATATAATTATGATAAAAAATAAATCCTTCAAGGCTTTAATATATGTGGACGTTATAGTGTTACTTGTATTAATTTGTTGTCTAAAATCTAAAGATATCAATGCTAAAGACTCTTGAATTGTAAAAATAGGTGTAAGCAATAAAACTAATAATATTAGAAATTCAATTGTGGTTATTGAACGATCTTTACTTAATGTCATATGATTTTACCTGCTGCAAATCTTTCTTATTCAAACTAAAATCTGAAACTCCCCTCAGTAGTTTTTGATAGTTAGAATCATTAATTGTTGAAATAGTATCGATTATATTTTTTGTGGATGTAAAATCACAAATATATCCATTCACTCCATCTTGTATGAGCTCTCTAACTCCACAATTCTTACTGACCATTACAGGCATTCCAAAATAAAGAGCTTCTTCTATTACGAGTCCCCAGGTCTCAGAGATGCTAGGTAGCATTATAATATTATTAGTTTCAAAATATTTTTTCAGTTTTTCATTAGCAACATGTCCCTTAAATATTATATTGCTCTTTGCTTTTTTCTTTAACTCTTGATACAAAGGGCCAGTTCCTATTATTACTAATCTATATTCTTCTAAACTATTGAATAAATTTATTAAAAATTCTACATTCTTCTCTTTTGAGAGTCGACCAATGAATAGAAATTTTTTTTCATAATCTCTTGTTATAAGATTTTTCTCTGGTTTGTTGATGATTCCAACGCCCTTTGTGATAACCACTTCGCCTTTATACTTTAATTGATCTAGGAGATTCTTATGAAGCATGCCTGATGCAAATGTTTTAGATATTCGGCTTAAGAATATCCTCTTCATGATTCCTTTGATGCCACTTGTATCACTTTCATTGATAGTTGACTCTAAAGCCAAACAGTTTTTTAATTTATTATTTTTAATTACTGAATACCAATCCTCTTTGGTGTCCCATCCGCTTACTAATATCTTTCTATATTGATGCGTTCTAAATATATGTCGTAAACTCATTATATTTGCTCTTACATCTCTATCCTCATAGTCGCCTTTGAAGAGAAGTTTGTAATCAAAATTTAAATTCTTTATAGCTATAAAATCATCTGATCTTTTTTGATTTGTATCGCTTGCTGTAAATATAACAAGTATTTTAAATTTTTTAGCAAGTTCATTATAAAGATTTACTTTATAAAAGTTTGGTATATGTGTAACAATTACGTAGTCATACATATTTGAATATGCCTCTATTCATAAATATTAGGAGGACTCTTTCTTGTATCATGCTAATCTCTTCTAGACATCAGATTGATGTAGTACTTCAATAAAGCCCAATATTTTAAGAAAAATAAGACAGCGCCATATGTAATTTTATTTTTCCTTTTTGTTTTGTCATATTCTTCTAATATCTCAAGTGTTCTGCCGTTTCCTATTCCATCCATTCTCCATTTTGCAACAATAATGTCTTTTGTTAAAACTTTTGGAAAATCCCTGTAACCTCTTAACAGATGGTCATAGTCCATACAGAAAATAAAGTTTTCATCAAAAAGCCCATATTTTTTAAAATAGCTTTTGTGTGTAAAGAGTCCTTGATGAGGTAAAGACATTCTAAAGAGAAGCGATCTTTTGTTGAAACTTCTTATATGTTTTGAAGTAAACATTTCTTTACCTGCTATATCAATTCTCTGTATTCTTGTACTTACAAATGCATTCTCTTTAGGGTCTAAATCATCAAAAGTTCTCTGCAGCGCGTCTAATGTTGTAAATCCGTCCCCATCACCTTGAAAGTTTATATAGTCACCTTTTGCTAATCTCACACCTTTATTGAACGCTTCGCCTATACCGCTATCTTTTTGACTAATCCAGTAATCTATTTGATCTTCATATTTCTTGATAATTTCTACTGTCTTGTCAGTAGAGCCGCCATCAATAATGATGTACTCAAAATATTTATAAGTTTGATTTATTACGCTTAAAATAGTTTCCTCAAGAAATCTCTCGCCATTTAATACGACTGTTATAACAGATATCATGGGTCTACTATGATTCGTTCCTTTAACATGACCTTTATTACGTAGCCCACCTTCAGCTAATATCATTTCAACCTCATCATTTTTAAAACTAAGTATTTATAATTGATTTAGAAAGATTAACATAAGCGTCAGCATATTTTTTTGTTCTTATGTCAAGTGCTTCAATTTTATTATTTGAATAATCTTCTTTATAATCTTTTATAGCATTTTTAAGTGATTCAACGCTATTTCGCTCAAAAAATATTGCGCTTGGATATTGCTCTTTATGGACATCAATATCAGACAAGATCATATTTTTACCCACGCTCTTACACTCCTCGACAGTTGAGCTCCAACCTTCAAATATTGATGGATTAATTACTGCCTTTGACAGTTTAATTAATCCATACACGTCCTCATCATCAACTAACCCTAGAAGTTTTATATTTTTACTTAAATTATTTTTCAGAATAAATTCTTTTATTTGTTCTATGTAGTTTTTATTTCTATAGTCATTGAGATATCCACTACAAACGAGATTGATCTCACACCCTTCTCTCTTAAGTTCACCTAAAGCTTTTAATACAATCAGGTGGTTTTTGTGTTTCCAAAATTGATTGGGGATATAGAAAAAGTCATCCTTAAGTTTATATTTTTCATTTAATTTATTTAGATTATTTTTGTCAAATTTATAATAGCTTTCATGTGGTTGAGATACAAAATGTAATACTTTTGCCTTACTTTTATAAAAAGGAGCAAAGTTCATAAGATCTTTCATCGCGTCATTACTACTTACTACAACAGCATCGCTGAACTTAATTATATCCATAAAACTTTTATTTCGTTTCTCAACCTCTTCCTTTGAAAACATATTAGGTAAGTGAATATGTTGAAAATCTGGTATCCAGTTAATTGTTTTTATATTTCTAATTCTAGTTATAAATGAATGGGACAGTATCTCTAAATCATACTGATTTAGAAGATTTTCGAGGAAAAAATGTGATCCAAAAATATTAAATCCTATTTTTGAAAAAAACCACTTTATACTTTTCCTATCAAAGAGACTATCTTCAATTACAGTAGCATGTTTTTTGAACATATTTTTTATATCTTCATCTGTTTTCTTACCAACAAATACAAATATCTCAAGTTCTTTTATTGTCATTGAATTCAAAGCATAAAGTAAATTTTTAAAATAGTTCACTCCTCCCATCCACTCTTTTGACATTGCACCTATGAACCCAACTCTAATCATCTAAACTCTTTACCCACTCAATATAGTTTCTTATTTCTTGTTTTAGGCTTTTGTTAGCTTTATAGCCATACTTTACTAATTTTTGAGTGTCTGCATAATAGTAAAATGGATTGCCAACATCTTCTTGGTTATCGAAACTTATACTAATCTTAGGGTCTATAAAGTCTCTTATTATTTCAACAACATCTTTAACAGTATTTCTAATACCGGTACCTCCGTTTATAATAAGAAACTTATCTTTGTTATTTAGTATTATATCAAATAAAGACATTACATCACTTATGTGTATAAAGTCTCGCACTTCGTTACCACTGCCCCAGAATATAACCTCTTTATTAGCATTAAGTATTTTATTACAGGCATCCCATAGTAGTTGCTTTTTAAGGCCATTCCCGTATACAGAAAATAATCGAATAATTGAAATATTTAGGCCAAATTCTTTTGAGAATGTTTGGCATAAGTCTTCCGTTAGTTTTTTATGATCACCATATGGAGAAACAGGAGTACCGACATATTCCTCTTTCCGCGGTTTATCTAAATACTCTCCTTGAACAGCAGGGCTGGATGGATAAATAAG
>MDTG01172170.1_pt1 | contig 14680 bp, 8 predicted proteins | sample 811421 | NCBI WGS metagenome assembly MDTG01 (sample SAMN05326645, study PRJNA326480) | marine metagenome | isolation source: seawater | place: Pacific Ocean: South East | collected 2011
TGTAATACATGGCATTGTAATTTGAATGGTATCAATTCCATTACACGTTTTTTGATGAAAACGCATAGTATATTTTTACTTAGTTGTAACCCGTTTAAATCACGATCTATTAATGTACAAATAGAACACGATAAAATAGTAAATATGTGTTTAGGTATACGAAGTGTTGTTTGGAAAGAAAATAATGAATATATTGTTTGTATTCATACTAAAGCACGTGATTATTATATGAATTTGAATAATATTAAACAATTTTGGAAATATGATAAACTCCCCCTTGTCACATTAATTTAAATAAAGTATAAAGAGATAAGTTACATTATTAAAATGTTCTACAAAATACAATCGCCTGTATATTTTGAACATATCTTTAGTAATAAAAATAAAGATATATATGTAGAAGCAACTCGAAAACGTTTAGCATTTAATAATGCTATTGAAAATTCTGATTTTAAAAGAGCAACTGAAAGTGGGGTGGAATATTTAAATGTTTTAAAAACGATGATTAGTGAAATGAATATTAATCGTAGTATTAAATTAAATAAACAACCCTTTTTCGAATGGTGTTATGGTAAAAATAAACATTTATCACCCTGTTGGAAATGGGAGTTAACAATGACTTGTGCATCATTATATGAAATATCACTGGAAAATGTAAAAATGTCAATTATTTCAAAAGATTATAAAGCTGCTTTAAACGCCATAAATGAATCACAGGTATACACCTCATACATTTTAAATGATGTTATAAAAAATTGGGCATGGAAACATGGTGATAATGTCCCACCCACGTATTCGGAATACTGGATTAGTAAGCAGAAATGGGCAGACGTGTTAAAAAAAATATGTGTACTGAATTATGGATGGGAGCCCATGAAATTAACAGACCGTATTGAATCGTTGAAAAAAATAGAAATGGATTGTCAAAGTGCATTATACAACTGGGGCATTGAAACGGATAAATATTATCCAGAAAAAGTGATGAATTGGTCTAGATGTATACGAGCAATGTTCACAGCTAAAGAATTATGGGATGATGACAAATACGGTGAAGCATTGGGATTATTAAATAATTGGAAAAATATATTTAAAACATTTATAGATAAAACCAATACCACCGAATTAATGTCTAATTGTTTAGAAAATATAACAACAGATGCTATGAATATTACAGACGAATACGATGATTGGAAAATGAGGAATGACACTGTATACTTTGAAGAAATTAAAAAATATGAGTTATCTAATGTAGAATTAAATTAATTTTATTTTTTCTAACCAACCTAATGTGCCTATTTTATTGTCGATGTGTGGTTCTATTGAATTTTCCGTAACTAGTGTATATACATTTAATGATTTCTTAGTCTGACCCAGACGATTTATTCTACCTATTGCCTGAATGTATTTACTTTTATTTATACATGGTTCCAAAAATATTATCTCCGATGCTGATGTTAACGTTATACCTGTATTCGAACTTTTTGTGGTTAATAAAAACAATTTGATGTCGTCCTTTGTCTGAAAATCGTTTATAGCTTTTCCTCTTTTTTTTATGGGCATCGAACCGTCTATAAACCGATATTTAATATTTTTTATATCAAATATAGCTCTCATCTCACAAAAAGCACCCATGTATTGTGTAAATAATATAAGTTTTTTATTGTCTTTTAATTTTTCAATAATCCATTTGATTTTAGGTATTCCTATCTCCTCCTTTATATTTCCTTCCTCATCAAATGGATTTAAATCTTCATCGCACTTTAAAAACAGGTCGTTAATATGTGCTTCCATTATAGTATCACCAGAAGCAGCCATGTCTTTCGCATCTTCTTTCAATTCATACAATAATTTGTTTTCTAACGGGTTTCTACAAATAGGGCAATGTTTTGTAGTTTGATGTGAAAATGCATTGTGTATACATTCATAACAAAACATATGTCCACATGCTGTCATGGTTGGTCTATCTATGACATCTAGACAAACACAGCATTTACAACCATTTTCCTTATAATCTTTAATTTTTTGCTTAATGGTGTCGTTGTATTTACCACCGTCTTCAATTTTAAACGATTCAAACGAAACTTCAGCTGTTGGTACACCACCTTTTCCAATTGGCAATGGGTTACCATAATATTTTTTCAATATCATAGCAGGATGAAATGCAGCATATCGCATTCGCTGTATCATTTGCATAATATTACTATGTGACGAATAATTTTTAATACGTTCTTTTGCCCCTTCATATAATGCATCGTATAATGGTTTATATGTCGTTTGTATATCAATTTGTTTATATTTGACAGTGATTGGTTTTAATTTAGATACATTGTTCATTGTTAAGCGTGTTTGGTAGAACACGTTTTTTTCAATTGCGTTAAAGAATAATTCAGCGAGTGACGGTTCCGATTCTGCCATGTTCAATAATCCATTTAATGTTATTCTGGGTTTTTCGTTGAATGGATGAATACCCAAAAAACATAAATATGCTGATAAATCTAAGAAATTTTTAGCAAATGGAGTTGCCGATACACACCATTTTACAGGTGCTGTAATTGAATTCACTGCTTTAAATGTTTTACTATAGACATCTTTAATATAATGACATTCGTCGCAAATAATCCTTCCCCATGTATCTGCTTGAAACAATGATGATGAAACATTATTGTGTTCGTTTACAGTCAAACGATAAGTGGTTATAACTACATCGAAATTATCAATATTTATATTTTTTCTTCTGGGACCATGGTATAATACACATGTTAATACATCCGAAAATTTTTTAATTTCATCTTCCCATATAGTTAACATACTAGTCGGAACTATTAACAGTGTAGGCTTTGTTATAACTAGCTTTTGTTTTTGAATTTCAATTAATTTTATCAATTCAAATGTTTTGCCGGCGCCTACACATTGACATAACAAACCACCCTTGCATGGATATCCACCCACTACATTGTCTGGTGAAGCAGCTGTTAATTTAATAAACCCCCATGATGAACGCCACCATGTAAAACCATCTGGTTCTTCCATTTTATTCCATCCAACTAACCCAAATGAACGACTATTGTTCTCTTTGTCTAACAACCAACTGATAGCCGCATTTTGATGATTGTATTTTGACATATTTATATTTTTATCCTTGTTATAAGAATGGGTAAACTTTTTACTTTTCTTTTTGCAACGTTCCCAGAATTTTTTTTCCCAATCTTCCAACAATATCCAGTTATTTATACGCAAATTCGATTTAACACCGCCGAACATTTTGTCGAAAATACGTCTCAAATGAACGAAGTTTACTTTCCGCGAACTATGAAATGTGTTAAACATACCCAAAACGTCGTTTTTATACCTATTGTTAAACATTAAATCGTTTACCATAATATCTAATTTAACCATGCCATCTTCTTCATTGACTATTTCCATATTACTGAAACTTAAAAAAGATTTACAATATTTATCCCATTTTTTATTCTGTTTGACAATATGGTCTTTGGGTTTCTTATAATGTCTCCACGTCTTCAGTAAATCATTTATAATGTTTTCACTTACGTTAAGTTGAACCAAATTTAGAATCTTTTCCCTCATGTCGTTACTGTTTCTAGATAATATCAAATCATTTAGAATTATTTCGGGTATGTTTGAAATTTCACAGATAAGTACAAATTTACTCCATTGTAAATGCTTTTCCGCATTAATACGTCTACTATCCCAACAGTGCACCGCCACTCTGGGGTAATTCGGTGTAAAACGAAACTGGGCATCTTTTTTATTGGTTAAACGATAAAGTGAAAATATAAGTTTTTCATTTTCTGTCAATGGTTCGTTGCTTGTTCTATTCTGATTATTAAATGGGCGCAAATTACCAAAATCATGTTCACCGGTCAATACTAAGAATTCTGCCCAGCTCCAAAATCTACAGTTTTTTATATCGAGAGTTAATGCACCAATAGTTCTGGTCCAATTATATTTGACCTTAGTCAACACTGGTGGACTATCGTGTTTCACCTCTTTCCAAACAATCGATGGATCGGATAAAGGTAACCACGACATTGGAAAATACATGTTAATTGGTGATATCTGAATTATATTATAATCTGGGTTATAATCTGTAACATAAAAAGTGTCATCATCTATTTTAAGTTTACTCTTGTAAAACGTGTATTTAAATTCGGTATTGCTTTGTTTCAAGCGTTTGGGGAATTCTCCCAATGAACTCTGTCTTAAAAGCCATGTAGTAGCCTCTTGAACATTGTCGCCGAACATAGTAAAAGCTCTTTCCGATAAATCCATATCAAAGCCCATACTAATATATATATTTATACCAATAGAAGTAGAAGAATTTGTTTCGGGTGGTGGGGTCCAAAACGAATGAATATTCATAATTTTATTTGTATATTAATGTTTTTATATATCTATTCACACATATGGATCACATTTTTGACATTTTGTTGAATTTTCCTTGAAACTTCTGTAACGGTTTTAATATTCAATATTTTCGTAAAAAACTCTAATATAACCGCTTTATTTTCAATCATGCCTAAATATTTACAAACGATGTCTTTTTTTTCATTTTCTATTAATCTTGTATTGTATATCGTGCTTATTATACATAATTCAGTTGGGTTGTATTTACCATGTAATAAACCGATTATATTATTCTTAAATAATACGCCCCCCGAATCAAGATGTATATAGGTTTCCACTAATGATATATTAATAGATTTTATATTATTGGGGTCGGCTCCATGTTTTATTAAAACCTTTAAACAATCAACATAATCATTTTTTAAACAAATTAAAACTAAATCATCCGTGTTTGGGTCTCCACCCTTGACAAGTAACCAATCCAATAATTTATGGTCGTCTTTTTGTATAGCATACAATAAAAAATAATGCATGTTATTCTCATTCCATCTTTGTTGCATTTCACCATTCAATGAGTTGTATAAACTAGATATTTTCGTTTCGTTTGTTTTAATATGAAACGGTGTCATGTCATCGAAATCTTTTATTAATGGATCCGCATCGACAGATAAAAAATAATTAATCCACGTAGGTTTATTTTGACCACATACCATATGTAATATAGTACCACCACCATGGCCTCGTAAATTAACCCACGATTTTTGAAAATTTATATTAGTATGTTTTTTTTTAATGGCTTTATGTAATGTGGTAGCACCTGTTAAAAATACTCTCAAAATATCGTATCTATCCATTAATACCATATAATGATATAAAGGGCGAATTTCATTTAATGGACCGTAGACATGTGTCATTAATAATATAGTCAACTCGGACCATTTATTATCTTCACTATAATCTGTAAAAATATCTATAATTGGCTGTATTTGTTTTTTTAAAAATAATGTTTCATATACAATAAAAATATCTTCAAACAAATGCTTAACATTTTCATTGAAACCGCCATCGATAGTATCATTGATATCGAATATAGTTATCTGTTTACCAGTGTCCATCGCTATCCATGGTTTATCTATTGGTAACCCCGTTTTAATGATTTCTTCCAACCATTCCATTTTGAATGATATTTTAGATAACATTAATATACGAAACCAATTCCAATTGTTAGCCGCATTCAAGTGATTTATAAATTGTGATTTACTTTGATTCTGAATGATATTTAAAGCTAAACTTCCATCTGGCCACTCACTAGTAATAGTATCCAACCATGTCGTTGCATCGATTTTAGGAGTATCGTCTTTTAAGAAAGACATGTGTTTAATAAAATAAAATAATATTATATATGTTATTTAACAATTATACCGATCCGATTTTTTAATTCGTCACCACTGACATTATAATGGTACTATCCTCTACACACCAGTGTTTAAATCTACTTTTTATTATACTAAGAACTTCTTCTATATCATTTGGATAATAAAAGTATTTTTCGAATATTAATCTCTGGCCTATACACCATTCATGGCGTTCGTTTGTCTCATTAAAACGTCCTGCCACATATTGTTCTCTAGAAGGTATACGTTGGTCTTCCATATCATTCCATATTTCATCCGTTTGACTCTGTATATTCCATTTTTCTAACCATAATTTATCAACCACTACTGGTTCACAACGTTTTATTCCAAATATATTTTCATCTTTCATCTTATCGTATGCCTTTTTTAAATAGATAGAATAACCATCCATTTTACCTTTATTCTTTTTTATATTATCGAATTTAAAGGATTTACCCAATAAACGTATAATAAGCTCGGTTATTGCGATACCATTTAACTCAATTGAATTATTAGATTTTTCACGAGCCAACCATGGAGACGTTTCATCGACATTCTTTCGAACAATCGATTCCATACTTGATTTTACCATGCTATTCCATACAGTTAATAAATTACCCAACCCAAAAACCGAATACAATGGTATACCAGAACACCTAGATAAAAACAAAATAAACAAATGAGTATACAACCTCGTTGATTCTCTCACCTTAGGTGTATATGGACCACAAATAGTTCGATTCTCTAAAATATTTTTTTTTAATTTTAAAATATTATAAGGCTCCATATTATAAGAAGTTATATTCACATCGATATCATTTATAATCAAGCGCGATATCAAAGACATATCCTCAGTATATATCATTGTATTCAACCCGATTAATGTATTTTCTTTTAATTTGCCCATTAAAAAATTATTTTTTTGATGCAACGATGTAAACGATTCTCCTGCGGTGTCCATGTAATCTGCGGTAGTACGTATGTTTAATCTTTTTTCGGGGGGTAGATACCATATGTTATTCAATCTCATGATAATAATATTCTGAAGATTTGGCATGTTTAATTCCGTGAGTAAATTATAAATAAACAAATATATTCCCGATGTTGTTTCGTCCAAAATCAATAAATCCGTGGTACGATACATCATGATAACATTGTCAAATATGTTGCGGTTCATTAAATGAAAGGTTTTAAACCATGCTTTATATGATTTGCGTAACCAAAACTGTGAAGCCCAATCATACCACTCATATAAATTATTCATAGACTCTTTGTCTTTTAGAAATAAAGAAATATATTCCCATGTGTCATAATCTTGATTATTTGACAAATTATAAACCTGTTGGTTTTGAGTTATCAACAATGGACCCAACACGTTTCGTTCATTCACTATATTAAAACGTCTATACACGTTGTTTCTATCAATTTCATTGTACGGGTTATTCATATTAGGATAATATACCAGATTTGTGAAAAAATTATCAGTATACCAACCTATTTTTAAAACATTTAACCCGTTTGTAGTATCAATCGACTCCGAAAATGAACCACATAATTCTTGTATATCATATATAGAATTTATAAGCGTGTTATACACATCCAAATTCTTTATTATGGTACTCAATGGTACAATTCGAATGAAATTTTCCCTAAATAAACGCTGTATGATTGTTAGTTCAACATTTTGCATGGCTGGCAATGTTACACATATTTTTTTGATATTGTTTAACAGCGTTAACATTTTTTCAACATAGTTGTCAATATTTTTTTGTAGTTGAACAATGTTTTCGTTGAACGTATTTGCCCCCGCTTGAGTATTTATATTAACTCTTTCTAACACGTCTCGTAGATATTCAGTGCCAGTATAAAACGTTTGACTATCACGGGCATATATATAACACATGAAAAATATAAGTGTATTGTTATATACTACATTGTTAATCATTTTTACCGGAGGTTCGAATTTTGTAAACAAAACAACAAAAGCCTCCGGTGATTTATATAATAAATTCAACCAATCAAAGCCATTGTTTTTTTGATACAAATAAACTGTATTAAGTTTATTGAATATTTCTCTAGAAAATATGTCGGATAATAATGGATTATACAGATTAGGCAATACGTCGTTTTTAAATGTGTTCGACTTGTTTTCCGTTATTATATTATACGTGTAATTTTTTCTAATCATTATATTAAATATTTTATAATTTATATACTCAAACTAAATTCAATGTTTTCTAAACACACAATAATACCATGGATGATAAATTAAATCTGTCGATGTTTCCATTGCTAATGGGTTTAAATTATGTATAGACCAGTCCGTATTCGAAAATAATGGACGGTCAAATTCCATAGTTCTACCTTGTTCACCGTTAAACTCTATTTTAATAGTTTTATTTTCATTTAAATAAATAGATGGCTTTGTATTGAAATTAAACTTATCTTCATCTTTTAAACCATACTGAATGGTTCCACCATATGTTGAATTTATATGGAAGGTCGTTGCTGTGGTTGGAATCCAAAATGAACCGTTGTCTATATAATGTCTACCCAATGCTTCATCATATACTAAATTCATTTCCAACGGTATCAATACGCAAAAATATTCACCTAAATTATTTAGTTTTTTTTGGTTCAATTCTTCAATACTTTTGGTAGAATATTCTATTAGAGCAGTACCCAACATAGATGCTTGCATCATTATTACATCGTTATCCGTATACTGAAGACTACCTATTATAATAGCGGGTATTAATAGATTAATAAATGAAATATTGTCAAATATATTACCCGATAACACTTGACCTATTAAATTTAGGATATTAACAATGTTTGAATTATTGGCTTGAATAAATAACAGGGAAAATATACCAGATAATATTTGTAAATTGATCATGGAACGATATTGTTCTCCCATATATTCATGTGCAACATTTACCACGGATGTACCAATATCAAATAAATTTTCATCAGAATCAAACGAATTAAGTTTTCGTTTTAAATATAATATGGTACGTGAATTGCCTCTTAATCCACTGGCTATTTTTTTCTTCATTCTTTTATAAAGTTTTTTTACACTAGAAGTCATTGAATCATCGTATTCTTCGTCGTTGAAGAATGTATTTTCTTCTACTTGAAGTACATTATTATTTTTCCATATATCGCCTAAATCATCTACTACAATACCATATCTCCATATACCATTTGAACGAAAACGTACTACACTGCCCTGTGGATACAAACAAGTTCTTAAACGATTTGAACCTATCATACCAAAATCAATTGGTGTAGAATTATTTCTTTCTTGATCTATATATAATTTAGGATTACTTGTGTCAATGTGAATGCCTCTATTCTTTGAAGTAAAAGACAATTGACATAGTTCAACATGTTCTCTGAGTTTATTTTGAGCACGGACTACATTTCTTATTTCGTCAAAACACCTTACAACATTGTTATTATATAAATAAGTTTTTCCTTTCACTAGTTCGTCTTCTGTTTCGACATTTATTCGCATGTAACCATTCATTAGATTCATCCAAAAATACAATATACCAGATTCTAAACCATATAATATAAAATTGGTTGAATTATCTACCATCGATGAAACACTATTATCTACCCTTGATTCAATTTTATCGTGGTTTAAAATAATAGATTTAGAAAAAGAATATATATTCTCTGTTTGTGATGCTGTTATTGCGCCTAATGTGGAACTTATCAATTGATTCTTTGAATTCATTTTCATAGGTAATAATGCAGTAGTAATAAACCCTTGAGATATTAATGCCCAATCCCAATACATTTTATATGCCCACATTCGTATAGTTTCTTCTGTCATTATTAATAATGCATTGTATGTTTGAGAGTCGAGAGCATATTTCATTAACGTTTCTTCTATACTATCACCGTTGTCATAGGTAACACCTATTAATTCTTTACGCGGTGTATTTATTTTTTTATAAGCTTCCATTGATTTTATTCTTAATTCGTTAAAAATACCAGTATCCAACAATTCCATACATGCTTTTTCATATTCATCCGATACCAATACATGTAAATTAAATTTATTTTCACTTTCACTGTGTTTTTTAAATATTTCATGTAATTTAATCAATGTTTTTTTTGATTTGGGGTCAGACCCTCCAACACCAGTAGCATTCATATAACTAAATGAAAGATAACGTATTCTATCTTTAAAAATAGTTGGTATAGAACTTTGCATAACTTCTTTAAATGTTGCCGTATCAATGAAATTATCCGGGTGAAAATATTTAAGACATAAATTTGATGTTAAGTGTGTCTTTAAACAAAAGGATGTAATTATACGTTCAAACATTTTTTTAGACGGATAAATACCAACTATTTCCTTTGATTCTTTACCAACAACTATTGGGTTAAAACGTCGAAATAATGTATTCATGGTCAAGTGTCTTATAATAAGTGGTAGTACCAATGTCCCTGTAATTTTGATTACATATTTGAATTTAGGGTCAGATTGAACGTAAGAAATGGGTCTTTCGGAATTATCTCGTCGTCTTCTTTCTTGTAAAAACTGTTCATGCCTGTTGTCTATTTCCCCCAATACAACAGCGTTGGCGTCTATTTGTCGCTGGCGCCGGTCGTCATATGACCCCTGTTCATCTTCTACATTATTATTTTCATCGTCCCTTTGTCTAGCCCTTGATCTTGATGAAGACCTTGTTCTTGCTGCTATCGAATTGTTTCTTCCTGTCGTATTTAGTCGGGGACCTGTGGGTTCGAATTCATGTAAGGTATTTACGTCTGATATTTCTTCCGCATGAAACTCTGAAATTTTGTCCATTGATTTCTTTTGTTCTTCTCTAGCAGTTTCTTTTACTTTATTTTTCATATTGGGCAATACGTGTTGTATAAGTTCGTCAATGTAAGATGATAAATATTTGTATTCCTCTATAGAAATGTTTATTTCATTGGAAATAAAAAATATTTTATGGCCACGTGAATGCGTATGTTCTTGAATAAGATAATCTTTAAAATGTTTTAATACTTCGATGAAATATTGTATGTTATCTAAAAAGATGTTCACATGTTGGGCCAATTGTTTTGTAAAGGTAGAAGCTTCGATACCTTTAAACATGGTTTTGCCATTTACATCTACATTTTTAGGCGATATGAAATCATGACTTTTAATTAAATCCTCCATATCTTTTTTCCAAATTTCATTTACATTTTTTGTTTTAGAAATATCCGATGTTGTATCAACGTTAAAATTTTCATTCATGATTCCAAATAACATATTTAATTTTTTTGACAGCTCTTCATCAGGTTGAAAAGCCGGTGTTGATGTTTTCAAGTTATTTACCTCATTGTCCTGCCACATTTTTAACATTAGGGTATTTTTATAAACTTTTTCGTCGAATGTTTGACTAATTTTATCTTCTATTTTTTTACCCAGTTCTACTATTTCGTTACCTCTACTATTCAATGCTTCTTGTATATTTTCTTCGTTTGAATTATTTTTAGGAAGCAACGGGTTTTGGTAACGTGTATACACTTTATTCAAATCATCTAAATCAAATATATCAGTCGGTGGGTCCCAATATTCTCGCCTGATAAGTTTTCTTCCATCCTTATTAGGTAATCTTTCATATGCGTAATAATATCCTCCTCTGGGATCAGAATTATTGATACCAATTTGATAAACAACATCTATTTTTTTATTAATTAAATTTAAAAAGTTTATATGTTGAGTTAAATTTCGAGGTTTGATAAAATGTTCATTCAATATTTCAGTGAAAAATATACGCTTGTTATAATTCTGTTTATTACGTTGTTTTTGACTCATCCATTTGGCATAGTCTTCGTTTAGGGTATCTCCTACAACATCCTTATATTTTTTTTTCATTTTATTTAACCATCTATCGTATATTTTTTTATCTAATTTAATATCGTTGTATTCGATTATTGTTCCATTATCAAGCGCTTCTTCTGGTAGTTTTGAAATTAATTTTTTTTTAATATCTTCTAGTCCATCAATGTATTTTTTTATTTCTTTATCCGAATTAGCCTTTTTATATGACATGTAATAACCTTTTAACGATGTTTCTTGAACCAATACCCACACTGGACCATCTTTATCGCGTGTTAATTCTATCCTAGGTTTTTTAGGTGGTCTACCACGGCGGTTATAATACATCGTTTTTAATTTAGGTTCATCGGGAAATCTTTCTTTATCTTTAGTCAATGTTATACCCGAATTCGGTATATTACCTAAAATTTCGTGATAATATGTCATTTCATTTAAATCTTCCACTAAAGACGGCACAGAAATATTTTTCATATGGTCTACAAAACGTTTTGACATGTTGATGGATTAAATATAATAAATATTCATTTATAGTCATAAACTATAAATAGACCTTCTTACATGTAAATGCCTAAAGTAACTAAAAAACGAAAAATAAATACTCTGGGTACCATCAAAAATCAAAAGGAATCAAAGAATTTAAACAAACGTATTGAAGATGAAAAAAGAAAACAACAGAAAGTTTTCACGCGTGGACGTAAAAAAATATCAGTGTTATTTGATGGTGCTGGAATTAAACGGGCGATTATTCGATATGTTAATAAAGAAGAAACCTCATATGTAGTCGGGTGTATAGCATGGCTTTCGAATAAAGATATATTAAAGGCAATGGCGAAGAAGAAAGGCGTTACCATAATATGTACCAAAGATAAACTGACTAAACGTGGTAGCAATCAAAAAGCGTATAAAAATCTGGCGCCAGCAATGCCGGGTGGTTCTATACGCGTGGTTGGGGAAGGTAGAGGTTGGCATAAATCATTAATGCACCATAAATTTTTAATAGGGTTAGATAAAGAAGGTAAAGCATTATGGGTATCGAATGGTTCATTTAATATGACGGAACATGCCACTACCAATTTAGAGAATTTAATGATTATGGAGGATCCCGATGTTGCGAATACCTTTTTAGAAGAGTTTAAGAGAGTTCATAAATTATCAAAACCATTAAAATTAAAATAATTAAAATTTTATAGTTGTATATTCCACTTCTTTCTTTTTAAATTTAGACAATACTGCTTTCTCTGCCTTTACAATACTATTACGTACACCGGACCACGTACAACAATATTCTCTAAAAGATAGACCATTATCATCCCTGCCCCGTTTTCCCATATTATAACAGCAGAATAAATTCGAATCAGTAAATAACATGGTTATAATCATACCTACGGTAAAAATGAATCCACCTATTACATAATAAGTAATTCTAGCCCCCTTCCAATCCGTATCATCTTGTGTAGGTCCCATATATGGCAACGCATCTGTTTGCCCCACCATGTCTGTCATTTCATATGTTATGGAGATAATTAACCATGATAATAATATTTTTACAGAACACGATAGGATAATAAATACCGCGTCACCATCGAACATATCCAGCCAGCAATTTTTTCTTTTTTTCCCTGAATTTTTTAGGTCGCCTATATTTATAAATAACATATGAAGACCAAATAAACTATACAATATAGCATAAATTACAGAGACCATTTGAACATCGTCTTCATAATCTATATTGACGTTGGTATTTTTCAGGCGAAATGAGCCACCGTTTAATAAAATAAATGCTTGTGAAAATAAACAGGTGAACCCCGATAATAAAATAACAAATTTCAATTTACATGATTGAAACCAACCACCTCTTGTTGTCCCTGATATTTTTTCTGAATTGATTTCTAATACTAATTCTTGATAACGCAAATCATCCAATGTATAACCGATGGTTTGTTGAACCACATTTAATGTTAATAACGATAATAAAATATATGCATTTGTATGACCAACAACTATAGCCAATGCTATTTCTAACAATCCCGCTGTAATCGCATATTCCAACCATCTTCTATTATATTCTAATGGGCGTGGATACATGTTTTCTTCTGATTCTACACCCGTAATCCTGTCTTTTTCCTTTATACATACACCTTCTTGAATTATTAATAAAATCAAGGCAATAAAATGCGAACAAGCTGTTAATAATTCATTGTAAAATATCATTCGTATAGGATTAATATTAGTAAAATGTTGTTTCGTGTTTCCAATTTCAATGATAAAATCAACTTCTTCTTTATGATAGCTAACAACATCTAAATCATAAGGTGTCGTTTTCGATTCCGCGGGACCTTCCAATGTAAATTCTTCAGCTGTTAAATTAACATGTAGTTTACTATCTGCTGGTATATATCGATATGCTAATAAAAAAGATATGGTGTGAATTACGAAAGCAATACTATGCAACCATAAAAATAAATAATATGAGACCTTAGAATATGGACGTTTGTATATTGGCTGTGTCATATTAATACATATGTGATATTTTAAATACTAAAATATTTTATAAGTATATATAGGACAATTATAATATAAAAATGGATAATTATATACTAGGTGGAATATATTTATTAATTGGTGCGATAATATTTTTATCAGTGACTATACTCTATGCTTCTATCAATATTAAATCATTGTTTAATATTAGAAATAAAAAAATAACAAGTGATTATATAAATTTTGATAAAGTAAACTATGAGAGTATATAAATTATGTGTGTACAAACATATGAATGGTCGTGTTCGAATATATAATAATGTCCGGTACGATTTAGTATTGGACGATGATACTGACCAAAATTATTTTGACCCTAGTGGTATTAAATTCACCCGACTTAATAGAATGAAAAATAAAATAAAAAGTGGTGCATCTTCAGTGGCAAATTCGAAAGCCGCTAAATTTGTAGGTAAAAAAGCCAAAGGTGGATACGAAAAAGCCAGTGGTATAACGAAAAGAAAAAAACAATTGAAGGGTTTAGCAAATGGTGTTGGTATATTGGATATATTGAAAGAACAAGAACAAA
>MDTG01399173.1_pt1 | contig 14680 bp, 9 predicted proteins | sample 811421 | NCBI WGS metagenome assembly MDTG01 (sample SAMN05326645, study PRJNA326480) | marine metagenome | isolation source: seawater | place: Pacific Ocean: South East | collected 2011
TATTATAGCTTTTGATGATGGTGGATTTACACCATATCGTGTTGAACCAAATGACTTTGATGCAATAGATAATACTTTTGGTGATAGTCTTGGTGTTTCTCAATTAGAAAGAATAAGAGCAACACTTCAATATATGAATCAACCAAACACTAAAGCTAGAGGTCCTAGTGGTGATAATACTACATCTCTTGTAAAATATAAGATTACATTAGACCCTGACCATGCATATCCAACAACTTTTAATGCAGGTTCTACAATGCCTATAAGGCGTGGTGTAAATCTTATGTGTATTGACCAAGATACAAGCAAAGTATTTTATGCGGCTAATAATGTATTCTTATATGATGAAACATATACTGGCAGTATAACAGAAACAGATGTTGGTAAAACAGGTCTTGATGTAACTGTAACTGAAATAAAATCTGGTGTGAATGCAGGTACTTCAAAATATAATATTAAGTTTACAAATAATAGTGATATTTGTCTTAAACCAGAAATATCTGGCTCTGAAATATCTTTAAATCCAAGTCAATCTTTTGAGCTATTTGCTCAGTCTACATCTAACTGGGAAGTTATATTTAGAGAAGATGATGTAAAAGAAATATGGACAGCAGGATTTGGTGATACTGATGGTGTGTTAGAAGCTTTTTCTGATCCAGATAAATTACAAGATAATGTTGGTACAGAAATTGGCCCTGTTACTGCTATAAGAAATTATACGCAAACAGTAGAAGAAGTATCTGTATCACAAGCAGTACCAAGTAGTAATGCAACATATACAAACTTTGGTGGGGTAAATGGGCTTACACTTGTGCGTAGCGCAACAGCTACAGAAATACAAGAACTTTTTCGTTTACAATCGGGTAGTACTACAAAAGCTACCTCTATTGATTCAATAATAGGTATTGGTGGAAGAGGAAGAGAAGAAAATGGCACAATAACAATAACAGGTACTTCTGGAACAGCGACAGTAAGTTTTGGAACTGGTGGAACAATTCCATATGGAACTGGTGGTAATACTGTTGGGAACGGAACATTTACAATATCAACAAATCAAGATGTTGATATAAGATTAAGATACTCAAGAGCAGGAGTTCGTTATAGATTTACAAATAATACTGGAAATCCTGTTGTAGTTGAGGGAGTTACTATTGCTATAGATGCAACAGCAGATATATCACCAACTGGTGATTTTAATATTACACATACATCAACAGTTATAGGTTCTGAATATGTTGCTTGTCCGTGGACTAGCTCAACTTTAAATCAATTTACATATACTCATCGTGGTGATTTTATGATTGTATGCCATGATTCATGGTCGCCTATGATGATTGTAAGAACAGCATTAAATAGATTTGAATTACGAAATTTTAGTTTTGATCAATCTTTAGATGGCAATAGAATATTTCAACCATACTATAATTTTCAAGATTCAAGTACAACGCTTACACCATCTGGAACAACTGGTTCTGTAACACTTACAACATCAGTAGATTATTTTACTTCTCAACATGTTGGAATAACTCTTTTGATTGGTCAAACAGAAGCCTTAATTACAGCATTTACTAATGCAAAAAATGTAACAGCTTCTTTGCAAGGAAATTTAACTTTTCAATTAGATAGAGATGCTTTGAAAACTGCTAATGGGTCAAGTAAGGTTGAAGTAACACATGCACTTCATGGATTACAAGCAGGAGCTTCTATTGTTATATCTGACGCTGGTGGTGTTGGCGGAATAAGTTCTGGCAATATAAATGGTACAAGAACTATTTCTGAAGTAATAGATGAAAATACTTATAAGTTTACCGCAGGTGCGGCCGCATCTTCTACAGTAGATGGTGGTGGTTCTCCTACTATTTCTGGAACTGCTTCTACAACAAACTGGTTTGAACAATCTTATTCTGCTTATAGAGGATATCCTCAAGCTGTTACATTCCATGAAGATAGACTTTGGTTTGCTGGTTCACCATCACAACCATTAGGTATCTGGGGTTCTCGAACTGGATTATATTTTAACTTTGATATTGGAGATGGTGAAGATGATGATGCTTTAGATATTGAAGCAAATATTGGAACTCAATCACAAATACGTCATTTAGTAAGTAATAGAGACTTACAAATTTTTGCATCTTCATTTGAGTTTTTTGTTCCTGCGTTTACAGACCAAGCAGTAACACCAGCTAATGCAAAGATATCTTCACAAACACCTTTTGGTACAGGTTTTACAAAACCATTACCTTTTGATGGCGTATCTATATTTGCACAAGCAGATGGCAAAACAATACGAGACTATGTGTATTCTGATACAGAGGGTGCATATGTTTCAAATCCAATATCATTGTTGTCTTCACATATGACAACCAATGTGTATCAGTCTGCTGTACTTAAAGGTGGATTGAATCAATCTGGTTCTTATTTATTTTTAATGAGAAGTAAGTCTGATAGTGTTGATTTTACAAATACAGAGTTGCTTGTTTATTATCAAATAAGAGGAGATAGAAGGGCTGGTTGGGTAAGATGGGCAACAGATTTTGGGTATATGCAATCTATTTGTGTTCTTGGCAATCGATTGTTTGTTGCGTGTAACAGGCGTTCCGATACTACAAAAAGATTTGTATTAGAAGAATTTACAAATGCTGTTAATGCAGAACATTGTGCATCTCCACATATGGTAAATGATAGTACAGCAGGAACATACCTTGCTAGTAAATCATCAGCACAGTTTCCAAATGCAGGTACTTCGAAAGTAGCCATGTTTACATCAACAAATATTTTACTTGATGAATATACTTTGTCTTCTGGTAAAATAGATGTTGGTGATTATAGCGTTGATTATTCTGGTGGTTATATTGGGTTTCCATTTACAGCAACAGCAAAAACACAAAGTCTTGATGCTCTTGTACAAGGAGGTCCATTGACTGGAAGACCAAGACGAATTACAAAAGTTGTTGCTGACTTACAAGATACAAAAAGTGTTGTTATAAATGGAACAAAGATGTTGCCTAAATATGTAAATAATAGTCCAGCGCAAGGAATTATTGCTGTATCTGAAAGAAAAGAATTTTTTGTAAGAGGTGTGACCAAAGACCCTAAAGTTGAGATTACACAAGATAAATCTCTTCCTTGTCAGGTTGATGGTATAGTTGTAGAGGTAGCATTCTGATGAGTCCATTTACTCCTTTAATAGTTGCTTCAACTTTTTTGCAAATGCAATCTCAAAGTCAGGCGGCACGAGCAGAAGCATATAGACAAAAATCTCTTGCCGCTCAATATGAGCAAAATGCTGACTTCCAAAGGTTACAAGGATTACAAGAACATAATGCGCGTGTTGATGCCTTTAATTCCTTTATAAGACAAGCAAGTGTTGCAAGAGCCGCTAATAATAGAACAACTTCTGATAGAAGTTATAATGCTATTTTAAAAGCTTCTAGAGAAAAGAGTATAGATGAATTAAGAAGAGCAAAAACACAAAATTTATTTCAGCAATCTCGTTCTCGTTTTGCATCTGCTGATGCAAGATTTTCTGCTGAATCTGCTTTATATCAAGGACGCATTGCAGGTTTTCAAACAATGCTAAGTGGCGCAATGAAACTAAGTGATATTGGATAATGGCTGAGATAAAAGTATATAATCCCCAATCTGTATTTAATAAACCAATTGGTGTTGTAACTCCTTCAACAGCAGGTGTGCAATCTGCACAGGCTACTGCACAACTATTTGGTAATTTAACAAACCTATTCTATGACCGAGCAGTAGAATCTGAAGAAAAAAAAGGCACACAGTTTGCTGAGAACGTACGCACCTTAGATAAAGACCAAAATGTAACAATACAAAAAGTACCTAATTCTTTTTCTAAAATAGCAACAGAAACAGCAGAGCCTTTATTACGAAAAAGATTTACGATTGCTATAGGTGAAAGCCTTAAAAGAAAAGCACAAAGTATAAGAAGAAGTGGAATAGAAGACCCAGAAGAATTTAAAAAATTAATGGGTAATTATATTGACCAGCAAGCTAAATTAAATCCAGAATATTTAGGTGTTATTCAAGATTTGGGAGGCTCACTTCAAGAAGATAATTATAATGATTTATTTATTAAAGAATTAAATAAGCAAGAAGATAGAGATTTTAATTTTGAAATAACAAATCTTGATAATAATATTGGTGAATTAAGTGCTGATATTATTGCGGCAAATGAAGCAAATATTGCTACAATTATTGCAGGTCAAACAACGATTGAAGAAAATATTTATGCAATAGCTGAAGAATATCCAGAAAAAATACCTTCGACATTTGTAATTACTCAATTAAGTAAATTAGAATTAGAAGTTAATTCTGCATTAGTAGATAGGTTTGTATCAAGAGGAAATAATGTTTTACAAGAGCTATCACCTGCTAGATTTGCAGAACAAAAACTAAGTCTTTTAAATTATATGAATTTAGCTTTGCGTAATGGTTCTGTATCTCAAACACCCATACCAGAGAATATTAAATCAACATTAGCTAAAATAGGTTTTAATGATTCGTTTGTAGATAGAAATAATATTTCAAGAACAAATGCAGATGCCATAGCATCAAAACTTGCAGTTGACCAAGGAACATTATCTGAAGAATTAAGTGCAAATTCAAGCAAAATTCTTTTTCAAGAACAAACAAACTATATGAAGGCTGGGGGTTCGTTGAATGCAGGTGATGCAAAAGATTATTTAGAGCATGTTAATATACAATCTTCATTTGATATTACATCAAACATGGCTCTACATTTTCCATTTAACCCAGATACAAATAATCTAAGCTTAACTGATTCTGCTGTAGGTTTATTAATTAGAAGTAATAGTCAATTACCATCTCAGATATCTAATGTATTTACACCAGAAGGCATTGCAGATATTGCAGTTAACAGCCCAGAGTATTTAAATATTGCTCTTGATATTTACAATCAAGCAACAAGAACATTTATAAGAGACGATACAGGAAACCTTGTGCAAATAACTCAATCAAGGGGTCTTTCTCAAAAGAATCATACATTTATGAGAACTCTAGATGCGTATAAAGGTTCTATAAAACCTGAGACATTACCTCAGTTTTTAGAAAGCCTTACTAAGTTTGAAAACATGACAGCTGTAGAGAAGTCAGACAGATTAAAATCTGCATTGAATGTTCCAGAAAATGCAAGAGCTACATATGAATATGAGAATTTTTTGAAGAAAGCTTTAGATAATGATGCAAGTGCTGAAGAAAGAGAATACTTTAGATTATTTGCAGATGAGCTTCTTATTATACATGGTCGAGACAAAGCTGAAGAAATTTTAAAAGCAAATAAAAAGCTATTTGTAAATTCCAAATATATGGCAGGTCGTTCACGCTTTGCACCAGAGCGTAATTTCCTATCAGATGAATTACAAACATTAGATAAAGAAATTAATTCTGTTCTAAATAAAATAAATATTGAAGATAAAAAAATAGGAGAAGATGTTTTTCTTGTTGCTGATGAAGCAATGGGAGATATTTTTCCTCGTTATTTTCTTACTGATAAAAATGGCAGAGCTTTATTATATGAAGATGGTCAGTATGCAATGATTTCAACAGATGTAATTCTAAAAGAAAGAATGAGGGAAAAAAATCAAAAACAGCTTGAACTTATAGAAGAAGCTAAAAAAGCAAGAGATTTATATATGGCTGGACCTCAAGCTATTTTAGAAGAAGCTCAAGAACGTAAGGATATGGAAATAATTATACCTTCTGCTACTAAAGCGCTTACACCTGCACAACAAGAAATGTTTGAAAAACGTCAGAGCGAGTATTAATGTCTTCAAGAGCAATCGATATATTCCTAGGAAGATTACCAGAATATGAAGGTACGTTTTACCATAAAGATATAACAGGAATTGAAACTGCACCTTTGGGTATTGTTATTGGCAATCGTCAAAATCAATCTATTGCAAAATTAATTGGTGTTACATTAGATAAAAATACATCTGTGAATGACGCTGAAAAAATAGCAAGAGTAAGAGCAGAACAAGACTTTACAAATTTAACTAAATCTATTGGAGATAATTTTACACAATTAAAACCAGAGTATCAGGCTATTGTTCTTGATGCTAAGTTTAATACTGGTGTTAATTATTCTGGTCTTGCTAAAAACTTAAATACTTTTCAAAGCTTTCCAACCTCAGATAATAGAACTGCTGTTATAAACGAATCTAGAAGAGTTGTTGACGGAAAACCTGTTAGAGGCTTAGACAATAGAGTTTTTAAAGTCTTATTTGATTCTGGTGTTGTATCATCTTTAGATGAAGTTAAACCTAAACTAACACTTGCTAATACAACTGACAGACAGCCTAGAGCTATTGATATAGCTAAACAGGCTAGAGATGATACACTTGAAAGTTTAACATTCGCAGAATCTGCAACAGGTACAGTAAGACCACCAGTACCAGAAACAATGAAACCTGTTGGTGATCCTAAATTTGTTGGCACATCAGAAGCGCAACCAGAAATTATAACTGAAAGAAAACAACAAACAAGACCACCTTTACCAGATGCGCCAATGCCAGTTGGTAGTATGCGTTTTACTGGTACATCAGAAGCTGACCCAAGTTTTGTTCCAGATATTATAAATAAACCTGTGCAAGCAGAGACTAACCTAGATATATTATCGAATCGTGTAACTCAAGAACCTGTAGTTACAAAACCTGTACCTGTGATTGAGAACAATCCACAGATAAAAAATAATATTCAAAATACAAAAGTAAAAAAACCACCAGTTACATATAACTATGGCAGAGATGAGTTATTTATAACTGTTCCAAATGATATGATGATGAATCCAGAACAATCTTGGGTTGATGGATTTAAAGCATCTGTTGCTGAAATAAACATGCCTTTATTAGAAACTTTGCAAGAGCATCGTTTGTTTGGCGATTCAGAAATAGATGTTAAATATGATGTTGTGCAAGACATAATTGATGATGGATTACTGCCTTACTATCCAGATTTAATTCATGCAAAAACGCCTATGCATTATGACTTTCTAAAAAAGAGAGTACGTAAAGCATTAGATAGAGATTTAACAGCAGGTAATGCGCCTTTAACAGCGCAGTTAGCGGCAGGTATTTTAGGCGATCCATTATTTCTAACAACGTTTATTCCTATTATTGGCAATATAAAACTGGGTACAACTATAAGTAAATCAGCTTTAAAGTTTGGTGCAATAGGCGCAGGGTTTGGTGTAGCCTCTGAATTACGAAGAGCACCTTTTGCTGTTGCTGAAGCAGAAAATGAATCTGCTTTTAATGTAGCGGCTACAACAGCTCTATCAGCCCTTACAGGCGGTGTTGTTAAACTTGGTGCTGATAACTTGCTACCTTTTGCTAAAGCGTCTTCTAGGAAGGCTATAGGCTTTGTAAAGGGTGATGTAGATTATGTTAAACAAACAGGTGGTGACTTCGACCCTGTGTTTGGAAATCCACTAGCATCACCTGCTTATAGAGTAATGAATGACCCTGATGCATCACCAGTTGTTAAAAAGATATTAGCTGGTATGACCTATAATTCTTCTATTCCATTGCAAGGACAAAGAACACAATCATTAGGGCAATCTGTCTCACAAAGAGCGGCAATCTATCGTGGTCTTGCAAGAAAACATGAAGAAAGAATGCGTGACTTACATGCTCAAGCAACTAAAGGAAATGCAAAAGCAACACAAATATTTGGAGCTTATGTTGCTAAACCTTTTAGCAGAGAGTTCGATGAGTTTTATAAAGAAACAGTAAAAAAATATATTCTTACTTCCCACCCAACAAAAGGTAAAAGAATATTAGCTGAAGCATCTGATACTGAAAAACAGGCATTTGTAGAAATAAAAAGTTTTTTTGATGATATGGATATCAATGCAAGAGATGTAAAGCTGGAAGGTTTTTTAAATGATGCTGATATAAAAAGCCAGATTGTTGCATTAGAAAATCAAATCGCTGCAAAGTCTGAACAACTTGCAAGCCTCGAAGCAACTGAAAGAAAAACTCAAGGACTTACATCTAAGCAACGTAAGTTTGAAAGTGACCTTGATTTAGAAATAAATAAGCTCAGAGATAGAATAGAAGATTTAAGATTTATGTTAGATAGTCCTACTCGTAAGTCTTATATGTTTCCAATATTTTATAATAAAATTCTTCTCAAAGATAATAGTCAAAGAGAAGAATTAACAAAAATATTTGAACAACATTACCAACAACAAGGCGCAAAGAATCCAAGAGAAACAGCAGAAACAACATTATCTAGAATAATGGAAGAGGATGCAGAAGAACTTGGTATCTCTAGAGGTGGTAAACAAGGTCGTGTAAAACATATGATGCATCGTAAAACAGATGTAGATGAGTGGATGGTATCTGACTATATGGATTTAAGTATAGAAACTATTTACACATATGCTGAACGTATGGGTTTGCGTATAGAATTTAAAAGAAAGTTTGGCTCTAATTCAATAGATGATTTGCTTGATACAGTTGAGTTAGAAGGACGTAAAGCAAAACTTTCAGATAAAAAAATATCTAAACATAAACAAGCTGTTGCAGGTGAGTATGACAGGTTGATGGGTTCTATTATTAGAAACCCAGATAGATTAGATAATCAAATTGTTCAAGTAGCAAAGTCATGGACAGGCTGGGTTTATCTTCCATTATCAGGTGTAGCGGCTATGACAGACCATGCCAATATGGTTTTTGCTCATGGTACACAAAAGTATTTAGAAGCTGGTCTTACAGCTATGACAGATGCTAACTTTAGTAATTTATCGAAAGCTAATATGCGAGGTATTGGTGAAGGTCTTGATGTTGCTAAAAACTTTGCAGTCAGAAAAATGCTGAACGATTCTCTTAGAAGGTATCAGCCAAATAAACTAGAAAGATTTCAACAAGCAGGTAATCAGTTTTTTTATACAGTTAATGGTCTTGGTCCTATGACTGTGTATGCTAAGTTTTTAGACCATATGCTTATCAATGATAAGTTTATAAAGTCTGCAAGAAGATTAAGAGATGGTACTATAGATAAATTTGATAGAGAATATCTTTATCGATATGGAATAAGTGATGAATTAGCAAGATACCTTGCAGATGTACCAACACAAAAAAGTTCTACTTCTAGTCTTGAATTAGCTAATACAGATGACTGGGCTATTAATACACCTCAACAAAGAGAGTTTTTAAAACAATATCAATCTGCTACTGCGGCTCATGCTAACAATACTATTGTTTATGGTCAGGCATTTGATAAACCTTTAATAGCAGATGGCGTAACATACATAAAAGACAATCCATTCTTTGCATCTATGAGAGCTATCTATCCAAGGTTATTTGCAATAGATGAGAAGGTTTCTTCTGGTAGTGTAAAAATGGTACGTGTTGAAAGTCAGCTTATGACTGTACCATTTACATTTATGAATTTTGCATTTGGTGCAAACAATAAAATACTTGGTGCAATAAGAGATCCTAATAGAAAATTTAGATTGCAAGGAGCATTGGCAATATTAGGACTTGCCTATCTATCACTTGAAATTAGAGAAAAACTTAAAGGTAATAAAAGTTTCCTTGGTAAACCATATAGAACAACTCTTGATGAAACAGCACGTATTATAGACTTTTCTGGTTTGTTAGGTGTGTATTCTGAGCTTGGTTATATGGGCTTATCTATGGCGGCAAACTTTGGTGCTGACCCAGAGTTCTTACCTTTATCACCAAAGTATTTAAATCCTGATGAAGACCAAAGAATGGCTGATGGTTTAACAGAGCCTTTTGGTGCGCCAACAGGTCTAGCTTTATCTTACTATAGAGCTATGAGTGCTTATCTTAGTGGCGATATAGAAGAAGGTAATGAAGAATTATTTTATAGTATGCCATTTATAGGTCATCCTCTTGTAAGAGGTGATGTTAAAGACATGATGGTTGGTGAGAGATATAGATATTAAATGTACATTGAGTATTTGTTTTATACATGATAGGAAAATTATATGACTATTTCATCAGGTAACAATATACCAAGAAAACATTACACAGTATCGCAAGGTGTAACACAGACTACTTTTGCCGTAACTTTTGAATTTAATAGTCATACAGAATTACTTTTTTATGTAGATGGTACATTAACTTCACTTAGTTCGAGTGAAGTATCTGGTGGTAGTGGTTCAACAGGAACTATTACAAAATCTGTTACAGGCGCAACTGGTGGTTCTTCTGTTGTTATATTACGCAATACAGCATTAGCACGTACAACAGATTTTCCATCTACAGGCGCATTTGATATTTCACAATTAAATACAGACTTAGATACATTTTTGTATTTGTCAGCAGATGTAGATGATACAGCTACACGATCATTAAGACTTGTTGACCACGATACAGAGATAAGTACATTATTGCCACTTGCATCTGCAAGAGCAGACAAAGTATTAGGATTTAGTTCTACTGGTGTTCCAGAAGCAAAGCCATCATTAGATAATGCTTCAATGACAACTGCTACTGGTAATGCAGGAACAAGTGCATCTGTAAGTTATACAGCAAATACCAATACATTTTTATTTACAATACCTAGAGGTAATACTGGAGTCACAGGACCCACAGGGCCAACTGGTCCTACAGGAGCAGATTCAACTGTAGCTGGACCTACAGGGCCAACTGGTCCTGCTGGACCAACAGGTCCATCTGGCCCAACTGGGCCAACAGGTTCTACAGGTCCTACTGGTCCAACAGGAGCAGACTCTACAGTAGCTGGACCAACTGGTCCAACAGGGCCTACTGGACCAACAGGTAATACAGGACCTACTGGACCTACTGGTCCGACAGGTAACACTGGTTCAACAGGCCCAACTGGTCCAACAGGTTCTGCGGCAACTATTGCTGTTGGCTCTACGACAACAGGTCCTGCTGGTAGTAGTGCATCTGTTACTAATTCTGGTTCATCATCATCGGCAACATTTGATTTTACAATACCTACTGGTGCTACTGGTTCAACAGGACCTACAGGACCGACAGGTCCAACTGGACCAACTGGACCAACAGGAGCAGATAGTACTGTTGCAGGACCAACTGGCCCAACAGGATTGACAGGACCAACTGGTCCTACTGGGCCTACAGGACCTGCTGGTGCAGATGGCAATGACGGCTCAACAGGTCCTACTGGACCGACTGGGCCTACAGGACTGACAGGCTCTACTGGCCCTACTGGTCCTGCTGGTGCGGATGGTAATGATGGTTCAACAGGCCCAACAGGACCTACAGGACCTGCAGGACCTGCTGGTTCTACTGGCCCTACTGGTCCTACTGGCCCTACTGGTGATGGTTTTACAGGTGGTTCATATAATTCATCAAATGGTAAAGTAACTTTTACAAGTAATGATGGTCTTGGTTTTTTAACTGGAGATTTGCGAGGAGCAACAGGACCAATTGGCCCTACTGGTTCTACTGGTCCAACTGGGCCTACAGGTCCTACAGGACCTACTGGCGCTGATTCAACTGTTGCTGGACCAACTGGTCCTGCAGGTTCAACTGGTCCGACAGGCCCTACTGGTCCTGCAGGGCCAAGTGGTTCAGATGGCTCAGATGGTGCAGATGGTTCAACTGGTCCTACGGGTCCAGCAGGTCCAGCAGGAAGTACAGGTCCAGCAGGAAGTACGGGACCAACAGGACCTACAGGTCCAACAGGTGATGGTTTCACTGGAGGCTCATACGCTCCGTCGACTGGTAAAATCACGTTTACTTCAGATGATGGTTTAGGTTTTGTTACAGCAGATTTAAGAGGTGCAACAGGACCCACAGGTCCTGCAGGAAGTACAGGTCCAGCAGGTCCTGCAGGTCCAGCAGGTCCTGCAGGAAGTGACGGTAATGATGGTTCTACAGGTCCTGCAGGTCCAGCAGGTCCAACTGGCCCAACAGGTCCAACTGGTCCGTCAGGAAGCGATGGTAGTGATGGGGGTACAGGTCCTACAGGACCTACAGGACCTACTGGTCCTAGTGGTTCAGCAGGGTCTGCTGGTCCAACTGGACCGACTGGTCCTACTGGACCTAGTGGTACATTTAGTGGTGATTTTAATGGCGTAATACGAAATAGCAGTAATCAGCCTTTTTGGGAAAACAAACAAAATGTTGGCGCAGATTATACAATTACAAACACTTACAATGCTTATAGTGTAGGACCGATTACGATTGATAGTGGAGTTACTGTCACAGTAGGAAGCGGAGAGAATTGGACAGTAATATGAGACAGAATTGGCAATTATGGAGTGGTTCTTTATCTGAAAATCAGATTTCATTTATCATTGATAAAGCAAACGCTTTGCCTGATATGAGTGCTACAATATTCTCAGATAGTAAAGTAAACTCTGATGTTCGAAGGTCAAAGGTAAAATGGCTATCACATAACAATGAGGTAAAAGATTTACTTTGGGGTTATGCAGAGGAAGCAAATCGTAATGCTTTTGGATTTGATGTAAGAAATGTTGGAGATGTTCAATACACAGAATATCATGCAACTGAAGCAGGTCATTATGATTGGCATCACGATATTCATTGGAATGATGAAAAAGCATTTGATAGAAAATTATCAATTACAGTTCAATTAAGTAGTCCAGAAAATTATACTGGTGGTGTATTTGAGTTTGGCGAAACACAAACACCAGATCATCATATATCTACAAAAAAAGGAACTGTTTTAGTGTTTCCTTCTTATTTACAACATAGGGTAACACCAGTTCAAAGTGGCACACGAGTAAGTTTAGTAGCATGGTTTGAAGGACCGAGGTGGAAATGAGTACATTAAAAGTAGGAACAATACAAACAGAAGCTGGTGGTGCAGTTGTACTAACTAAGCAGAGTGCGGCAAAAGTATTTTCTTATTATGACCAAGCTGATGGAAGTGGTACATTAGAAAAAAGTTTAAATGTATCTTCTGCGGATGATGATGGAACAGGAAAACAAGGCATTAACTTTACAAATAATATGTCTGATGCTGTTTATGCTGTTGCAGGTTTCAATGAAGATGGTGTAGGTGAAAATGATGCTATAGGTATACACAGAGATGATGGTCAAACACGTTCTGCAAGCGAATTTAATTATTTATGTATGAGTGGCTCTTCTAAAAACGAAGGCAAAAGTAGTATTCAAGTATATGGAGACTTAGCATGAGTACATTAGTTACTGATAATATTAAAGGCAGGGGGGATGCAAAAACTATAGATGTTTTTGCTGGGCATGCTACAGATAGTACAACCACAACAAATCTTGAACAGGGACTAGCAAAGGCTTGGATTAATTTTGATGGAGCATCTACAGGAGCAGTTGGAGATTATGACAGAGGTTCACTTAATTGTGCTGTGATAATTGATAATGGTACAGGTGATTATCGCATAGGGTTTACTACCAACATGGCTAATGTAAATTATACAATATCTGTAAATGGGAGAAATGCTACTACCGCAAGAGCAGTGTATAATTGTGGAGGGCCTGACCAAACAGACCCAACTACTGAAAATTTTGAAATTATAGGATTTAACGAATCAAGCGGTGCTTACATCAATCCATCACATATGTATGCGCTAGTTCACGGAGACTTAGCATGAGTACCTTAGTTGTAAATACAATAAATGATTTAAGTGGTAATAGCATTACACAAGGAACTGCAAAGGCTTGGATTAATTTTGATGGTACAGGCACTATAGCATCAAGAGATACGTTTAATACTACATCACTAACTGACGTAGGGACAGGTAACTACTCCTTTGATTTTGTTAGTGATATGGCTAACAATGATTATGCTATATCTGGTCAAAACCGAAGTCCGGGAGTTCGTGCTGGTGCAGGTATAAATGCTCCTTCAAATTCTGATAGTGATGCCGCTACAGGTTCTTTAGAATTTTTTACTATATTTGTGAGTGGCGATCCTTTTGATTATACACAAATATCTGTTATTATTCATGGGGATTTAGCATGACAACAACACCACAGTTTCAAGGCACACACCTATTCGACAGACTATGCTGGGCTAAAGAAAACCTCGATGGAGTGCAATCAGACTATCGTGTCGTTTATGAAGACAACATAGATGAGTGTGCAAAGGTACTTGTGCCTGACCCAAACTGGATGGCTTGTGCGTTACAGGGCGGTATACTACCACCAGTCTGGGTATACTGGGAATTGAAGAAAGATGAATCTCAACCTGATTTTAAGAAACATACCCGTGGGTATTTGTTACATCAAACAGAACCTATTGAGGCGATGACAGAAGAGCAAGCCTTGGAATATCTCATAATGAAAGACATACCAGAACACGTTTGGAAAAATTGGGATGAAGGTAATCGTCCAAAGATGGTTATCTGTAGGAAGAACCAACTTCCTGCAACTAGAGAATGGCGTAACTCTTGGCGCATCAGCGAAGAAGTTACCGTTGAAAAAGAAGCGGCTTAAATTATAGGAGTATTAAAATGGCTGTAACAACTTACATTGTTGATAAGGACGGTAATAAAGCTAATTCCGCTAGTGTTACCAAACCTTCAGACAGAAACTTTCGTGGTGCTTGGACACTTTCTGGTAATGTAATATCAGAAGACCTAGATACTGCAAAAACAATTTTTAAAGATAAGATTAGAGAAGTTCGTGCGCCTCTACTTGATGCAGAGGATGTTGTATACATGAAA
>MDTG01216327.1_pt1 | contig 14679 bp, 12 predicted proteins | sample 811421 | NCBI WGS metagenome assembly MDTG01 (sample SAMN05326645, study PRJNA326480) | marine metagenome | isolation source: seawater | place: Pacific Ocean: South East | collected 2011
AAAACTCAAAGTTGGCCTTAAAGCCGTTTCTCTCGCCAGCAAAATTACCAGAAGGATACAAAATTCACTCTGTGAGGAGGACATATTAACCAAAACAGATAGCAGTCCTGTTACTATTGCCGACTTTGCAGCCCAAACCATAGTTAATAGCACCTTATCAAAGAGTTTACCAGAAGAGATATCAATGATTTCAGAGGAAGAGGGTTCTAATCTTGCCAATGAAAAAACATTCGAAAGCGTAATGAAATATATCAAAAACACCCTTGATATATCAAATCATTTGCAACTAAAAGCCGTAATTGATTTTGGTAAAAATAAAGAAAAGCCAGAGAAATTTTGGACATTAGATCCTATTGATGGAACCAAAGGGTTTATTCGTGGACAACAATATGCAATCTCGCTTGCGTATATTGAAGATGGCGAAATTCAATTGGGTATTTTAGGCTGCCCTAATCTTAATCCAGATTTGTCATGTAATCCCGAGGTTGTTCATGAAAAAGGGTCGCTACTGTTCGCTACCAAAAATCATGGTGCTTGGAGCGCTGATATCGACAATCCTTATCTTAATCTTAAACGCGTTCAATCTAGTTCAGGGCTCACCATTGAACATCTTAAGCTTTGCGAGTCAGTTGAAGCCGCGCATTCAAAGCATAGCGTGACAAAAGAGGTTTTAAATGATCTCGATATCAAACAAGGTTCTATTAAACTCGATTCTCAGGTTAAATATGCTGTAGTGGCTAGAGGGCAAGGCCATATATATCTGAGGATTCCTACTTTTGCACACTATAAAGAAAAAATATGGGATCACGCTGCTGGTTGTATAATAGCCGAAGAAGCCGGGTTAGTAGTCTCAGATATTTATGGGAAGAAGCTCGACTTCAATTGCGGTGACGAGCTGAAAAAAAATGCAGGTATAGTATGTGCTCCAAGTAAATATCATAGCACTATTATTAGAGCTATAGAAAAAAATATATAATTGATAAAAATTTAAAAAGAGGCAAAAAATGAACTTTGATTATGAAGTCAATAAATTTAATTTTAATCGAACTACATTTTCAGGAAAACGAGTTCTCATTACTGGTTCAGGTAAAAATGGTGGCTTAGGACAGGGTCTTGCCCTTGCGGCGCTTTTAAATGGCGCGAAAACTGTTGGCATTCATTTTAATAGTAGCTATCGAGACGGTTTTGAAATGGTAGATAAAATGCGAGACCAGGGTTTTGACGTCTTTGCAGTACAGGCTGACGTAACAAATACGCGAGACTTGTGGGCTTCAAGAGGATTCATTAAAGAACAAATGGGCGGTCAAGGACCGGATATTCTAATTTGTAATTCTGGGTTAACCGAAGCAGGATACAGATTTGGAAGAGCGCTTCCGGAAAAGGAAAATGAAAGTAGGAGAGAACGCAGAGCTAGAGTCCGTAGAGACTTTATCGACCGTCTGGAAGAGTCGAAACAAGTTATGGAAACTAAGATTGACGGCTTTATGTACATGAGTCACTTATGGGCCGGAGAAGCTGTCTATCACAAACAGCACTTAACCTTAATTTATATAAGCTCGATGCAAGCCCTCGATCCTGGACGGGCAGTGCCTGGTTACGTACTTGCTAATTGGGCGGTTTTAAAACTTCCAAAGATATTAGATATCAACTTGGGGCGAGAAAATTCATTTGTTACATCTTTCAGCCTAATGCTTCCTTTTATAAAAACAAACATGACGGAGGAGTATGCTGACAATCCTAAGGTTTTTGGACGCTGGCAACCACGAATGCTTGAAACAAGTGAAGTGGCTAATTCCATAACAAATTTACTAGATAAAGATCGAGAGGAACTCCATCTTGGCATCTTCAAATTAAATGTAGAAACAGCAGAGAATGATATCAATTTACATTGGCTAAAAGTCGAACTCAAAGCAACAGAGGAAAAGATCATCTAAATACGGCAATGACAGGATGGAGTCTAACAAAACTACAGTAGATTACCTTTTTAAGAAACATAGCGAGAAAGTTGGCTATAAAGCTTGGATTCTGCTTGAAGGAAGAGCTGGTGACGATAAGCAACTACTAGATTTAGTAAATCTTTTAAAGTGGGAAGTGATTCCTATAACTTTGAATACGTCCATCTGGGAACTAATTGCTCATAGACTTTTTGGCACTAAATTATTTTTAACAAAAATAATCAAAAATCAATTTCCCGAACCAGATGCTATATTTATTATTGGTGGTCGTAACGCGGCCATTGCTTATGCAATAAAAAAAAACAGCGGAGATAAAATAAAACTGTACGCATTAGGTAGACCGTTTGCACCTTTTTCTTGGTTTGATTTAATAATAACAACTCCTCAATATTGTTTGCCGAAAAGCTCCAAGATTATTGAGCTTCTCCTGCCAATCTCTACTCCAAATATCGAATTAGATAGACTCGAAAAATGGAAAAGCGTGATTCAGAAGACAAATAAAACAAAAATATGTGTTCTGTTAGGTGGGAATAATAGCAACTACTGCTTCAGCCCAACATTTACTGAAAAACTCTGTAAATCTTTAATAGATTATGCACGACGAAAAAATGCAATTTTGTTAATAACTAATAGCGCAAGAACCCCCAGAGAAGCAACAAGCAAGCTAAAAAAGGAACTAGGCCGAGATCATATTTTCTACGATATAAACGACAATGACATCTCCAACCCATACTGGATGTTTATTGATTCAAGTCAAGAAGTGTTAGTTACATCTGACAGTGTCTCTATGATTGCTGATGCTTGTAAAAATGAGAAGTTTGTACGAATTATAGCCTTACCAAGCACTTTCTGGAATAAACTTATTGAAAAATTACGACAAACAAAATTTTTGCAATCACTTAAAATAGTTCAATGTTTCCTATCTTTTCTCATAAATAGAGGGATTTGGACTCCTCCACGCAATATCAAAAATCTACACGATCAGCTTGTTGAAAAAAAAATAGTAGACTGGTTTGATAACAAATTAACGGAAAATCCAATAAAACCTGTTAAAAACCCTTATAATTATAATAATTTGATAGCAGTATTGAACCGAAGTATTAAAAATAAAATTAATGACAACTAAAAAAAATCAAATATTAAATGATTCCATCTTAAACCATTTTGATGTTGGTCAATTTCAAAGCAAAAAACCGTTCCCCTATGCTCAATTCTCAGATTTATTGATTAAAGAAAAATACGAAAAGTTAAGAGATGAATTACCCTGCGCTCAACTATTCAAGGAACAAAAGGGCAACTATCGGCGCTACGGACAAGCGAGTCACGATAGGCTAAGCCTCGATTTCAGTTCAAACCTGACTGTTAGCGATACTTGGAAAACTCTGATAGAAGAATTAGAAACAGGCGAATATCGTAATTTTATCTGTAATTTATTAGGAACTAATAAATTCCATTTTAAATATCATTGGCACTACACTCCCTCTGCTGCTTCTGTTTCACCTCATTGTGACGCAGAATGGAAACTAGGCTCTCATATATTTTATTTTAATTCCTATCAAGATTGGAATCCAAAATGGGGAGGACAAACCGTCGTACTAGACGATGAGGGAAAGAAAAGTTTTAAAACGGCGCCAGAATTTAATGAATTCAAACAGCAAATCGAAATCCCTTGTATCGGTAGTGAAAGCCTGTTATTTAAACGGACCGATCATTCGTGGCATGGCGTTCGAAAAATTCAGTGTCCACCCGACAAATTAAGAAAAGTTTTCATTGTTGAGTTTAGGCAGAACAAAATCTCTAATATAATTCGTAGCTTATTTCGAAAATGACTGAGGCAGTATAAGGATATTATTATGACTGAAAATCAAAAAGTAGTGGTAGTAGTGGGAGCCGGGCGAAGTGGAACCAGTACTATAACTCGAGGTTTAAGTGCACTAGGGATAGAACTGGGTGACAATTTGAAACCTGGCTCCGCAAAGAATCCAAAAGGATTTTTTGAGGATTTAGATATTTTAAAAATAAATAGGGATATAAGTACTTGCTTCGGACTCACAACAACTGGAAGTGATGTGAGGCCTGTCGACAAGTCTCTATTTCATCAGAATAAAGCCATGGAAATCCAAAAAAATGCAACTCAAATTTTGAAAACAAAATTTAGCAAGCATGCGATTTGGGGGTTTAAATCAGGTGGAGTACTCAGATTATTACCTTTTTGGGAAAGTGTCCTTAAAGAAATGTCGGCTGAACCAATATATGTAGTTGCTTTGCGTAATCCTCTGAGCGTCGCAATGTCGCGAAGAAACCTTAATCCTTTAAGAGGTGTGCAAGAAAAAAGCGACCTAGAGTGGTTGGCTAGGATGGTGCCTTTCTTTTTTATGCTAAGAAACAGGAAAAAAATTGTAGTTGATTATGATAATGTTCTGTCTAACCCTAAGAAACAACTAGAGAGGATTGCTGCTGTTGTAGGGGTTAACATCACTGAGAAGATTAGGGCAGGGATACAGGAGTATTCGGATAACTTTGTTGAGCCTTCTTTGCGTCATCACACGTCGAGCAATATAGAGGAGGGATCAATAAACCCGATAACTTTGAGGGCTTATAAACTTCTCAACCAAATCGCCATGGATCAAATATCTTTTGAGGATAATCATTTTTGGGATGACTCTTGGAAGAAAATAGAAAGCGATTTTGCTAACCTAAGTCCGGTCTTAAAGCATATAGACCTACTAGAATATAAATTAAGAACAAAAAATTTCGGTATTGATAACGCTTTTAGCATTTTTTTATCAAGAATCAAATCAAAATTTAAAACTATTTAGGTAGGACTAAATGAAAGAATCATATAATTTCTTGATTTTAGCAAAGCAATACCTATTAAGATTCACGAAATATTACTTTTCTCATCTTGTTTGCCTGCTTAAAATAAAGACTAATAATATAGCCAATAATTCAAAGAAAAATCATCAGATCTTCATAAATATGGTAAAAGAGAATCAATTGTCGAGAGAAAATATCAACACTTATAACCTGATTAAAAAAAATAAATTTTACACTGAGCTTATCAAAATGAATGTCGATGAAAAATTTTTTAACAATTTAGAAGCTATCATATTATTTATCGGCTACAGCAGAAGTGGACATTCATTGGTAGGGTCGCTACTCGATGCGCACCCAGAAATCTTAATTTCACATGAACTACATTTTATGAAACATCTGCTCTCTGGCGTCACGGCAAAAACCATTGCAGAATCGATGGCAATAAATTCAGCTATTTTCAACAAAAACGGAAGGGAGTACACCGGCTATGATTACTCTATAGATGGTCAGTATCAGGGCAAAGTTAAGCGCCTTAGAGTACTTGGAGATAAAAAAGGTAATGGGACAATCAGAATAATACGAAGATACCCTGAAGCCTTATCATTATTAGAGAAATTTGATGTGCCAGTCAAATTTATTCATGTTATTAGAAATCCGTATGATAATATCGCTACTAGAGCAAAGCGTAACAACACCTCACTACGCTTTGCGGCTAAAGGTTATTTCACAAATATGGAGGTAATAACTAGAATCACTCAGAATACCACTTTTGAAATCCAACACGTCCTACTAGAAGATTTAATTTATAAGCCCGAAGCCACACTAAATAATCTGATAACAAATTTAGACTTAGAAAGACCCACGGAAGATTACATCAATGCATGTAAAAAAAGACTCTTTTCTAAACCAAAGGAAACAAGGTTTGATTATTCGTGGGACCCTATGCTGGTAAATTTCATATCAGAAAAAATAAAGCATTATGAATTTTTAATAAAATTTCAACATCGCCCTTTTTAGAATAGGTTATAGTAATTTGGTTCAAGAACCGATAAAAATAGCGATTTTTATGAGCAGCCTAAAAGTAGGCGCTAGAGAACGTTTAATGTTTGAGATAGGAAAGGAGATCAATAACCGAGGGGATAGAGTACATTTCGTTTTTGTTGGCGCCAGCAGGGAAATCAAGAAACTAGTAAAGCCATTTCCAGCTAAAACAAACCTTCTAGGATGGACAAACCAAGCACCCTTCCTAAGTAAAATTAATAAGCTCAAGTTATTTTTAGGAATTTGGGCGCTAAAAGACTTTTTAAAAAACGAAAAACCCGATGTTCTTCTGGCCGTCTCAATCCCCCCAAGTATCACAATACTAATAGCTAAAATTTTAGCAAATTCAAAAACTAAAATAATAGTCCGACAAAGCAATGTTATTAAATTAGCCAATGTTTCGGATTATTCAGAAATAAAAAGGAGGCCGAGAGATTTTCTTATTCCTTTTTTATATCGGGAAGCGGAAGCTTTTATAGCGGTGTCGGAAGGAGTAAAAAGTAATCTTAAAATGTTGCTCGGAAACGATCGTAATATAGAAGTTATTTATAACAAAGTTCTAAATAAAGAATGGTTCTTAACACCACCAACTAAGCCCTCACACCCGTGGTTTTACGATGACAGCATAACGGTATTTTTAGCTGTAGGGAGGCTTGTGAAAAAAAAGGACTATCCTACAATGATTAAGGCCTTCCAAATAGCGGCAAATCAATCTGATAATATTAGACTGCTAATTTTAGGTGATGGACCAGAAAGAAATAAATTAGAAAATCTTATTGAAAAGACTCAATTAAAAAATAAAATAGAACTTCTAGGTCACATCCAAGATCCCCGTCCCTACTATTATTATTCATTCGGATATCTACTTTCATCAGTGTCCGAAGGAATGCCTAGTTCTGTTATTGAGGCATTGGGTTCCGCATGTCAAATTATTAGCACAGATTGCCCAAGCGGACCCAACGAAATTTTATCCGGAGGCGAATACGGTAAAATCGTTGAGATAAAGAATTATAAGAAAATGGCACGATATATAATTGAAACTCTAGATGATGCAATTCCAAAATCAAAGCTGTTAGAAAGAGCTAATGACTTTACAATCGAAAATGGAGTCAAGGAATATGTTTCTGCTATCTCAGAGTTTTGTCGAACCTAAAAGCACTAATGATTAAACAAAATCTGACTATAATCAGATAGTTTAATGTTATTTTACTAATGGCGGAGAGAGAGGGATTCGAACCCTCGATACGGGATAAACCGCATACTCCCTTAGCAGGGGAGCGCCTTCAGCCGCTCGGCCACCTCTCCAATACTTTTTAATTTTCGCACTTTTTATGGATTTTGGCTATGCTAAATAATGATTGAATTAAGTGATAACAGATATTTCAAAAACCCAGACTATTTAAATACTCTCTAGCGCTTTTTACAGCAGTGTAATCGAGTGAACGATTTTCCAACAAACGTGTATCAATAGGATTTTCCACGATATCAACCATGGCCTGTGATATTAATTCCGGATCATAACTGTTAACCAACTTACCTAATCTACCATTTTTTAATATTTCTGAGGGTCCATTGGGACAATTGGTTGCGACTATCTGACAACCGTGGTGCATTGCCTCGACAAGTATGTTAGGTGAACCTTCTCTTTGCGAAGTCAAAAGACAGACGTCAGCACATTTAAGGATTTCTTGAGGTTCCTGATGCCAACCTTCGAAAATAACTCTTCTCTCGAGTTTCAATTCTAGAACCATGTGCTCCAGGCTTTTTCTTCTTGGACCATCACCAAGAATGGTCAACTTTCCTTCTCCTTTATTTTTTAAAAATAAATCAAAGGCTTTAATAGCTAGATCAATCCGTTTAACAGAAACCAATCGACCAACAACTACAAAGTGAGGGCGGTTAGTCTGATTATCTTTTAATTTTGGGTTAAAAATCTTCTTTTTTCCAAATTCTATATTTTTTATACTAGAAATGACTGGATTGTTAATTGTTTTAATTTTTTTTAAATCCAAACCCGTACGCAAAGCTAAATCATAGCCCACACCATCTGATACAGCTACAATTGCATCGGCTTCAATGTATATGCGAGAAACTAGTTTTGTGACAAATCTCCACCTCAAAAAAAACTTATTTTTCAGTGAGTTAATTGTACCGCTTAAATTTGTTCTTTCACTTATTAAAATTTTTATATTCTCTCTTGCTAAACGCTTTGATAAAAGAGCAGCTATATTAAAATAAGTAGTAGCTGAAATGAGAGCTACTGGCTTACCCATTTTCATATAATTAGAGATGTACTTAACAAAGGACAATGATTTTGGAAAAAATATTGGAATAATAACCGGTAAAAATAGTTCTTTTAACAGATCGGGTGCCGCTTTAACACAATACCATCGAGAAACAACATTTAAACTAGGGCGCATAATTATTATGTTCACTCTCGGATCCACATTAGAACTATCTCCTTCTACTGGAGATAATAAATCAACTTTCCATCCGTCAACAGCTAATTGATTAGCAAGGTTTACCGACATCTTTTGGACCCCACCACCAGATACTCCGCGCGTTAAAATAGCAATTTTATTCAATCTACTTCCAAATCATTCTTACCTGATAAAGTATTCTCTAGTTCAAAAGCCGCATGTAAACACCGAACTGCTAGTTCGCCATACTTTTCTTCTATAACTACTGAAATTTTTATTTCTGACGTAGATATCATTTTAATGTTTATATTCTCAGCAGCTAGGACTGAGAACATTTTGCTGGCAATTCCTGCATGGGATCTCATACCTACCCCCACTATAGATAATTTCACGATTTTATCATCGCCAGTGATAATACAGCCCCCCAGTTGACTCGAAAGATTTTTCAGAATCATTACTGTCTCATCAAAATCAATCTTCGGAACAGTAAACGTAAAGTCAGCAATACCATTCGAACCTATGTTTTGCACAATCATGTCTACTTCGATATTTTTTTCAGCAACCGGTACTAGGATATCAGCGGCTATACCCGGCCTGTCGGGAACGTTACTTACCATTATTTGTGCCTCGTTTTTCTTCAGCGTAATACCAGAAATTAGTGCTTGTTCCATTCCCATGCCTTCTTCCTCATCAATAATTAAAGTTCCAGAGTCCTCTTCAAAAGTGGATAAAACTCTCAGTTTTACATTGTAGTTTCTAGCAAATTCAACTGCCCTTATTTGTAACACTTTAGCACCAAGTCCAGCTAGCTCTAGCATTTCTTCATAAGTAATAACATCGAGTTTTCTCGCGTCGGAAACAATCCGGGGATCAGTGGTATACACCCCACGAACGTCTGTATAGATCCTACATTCATCAGCGCTGATAGCGGCTGCTATAGCTACTGCCGAAGTGTCTGAACCACCCCTGCCCAACGTTGTTATATTATTATCTCGATCTACACCTTGAAAGCCGGTAATAACCACCACCCCTTCGTCCAAGAAATTCGTTATGTTATGTGGAGCAATTTCTGTAATTTTTGCCTTACCAAAAGAATTATCGGTTTGAACAGGCACCTGCCAACCTGCCATTGGATAGGATTTAACTCCTATCGACTCTAAAGCTGAGCATAAGAGTCCTACAGAGACTTGCTCACCTGTAGCTAAAAGGAAGTCTACCGCCTTACCTTTTTCGACCTTAAATTTACTCGCCAAATCAAGGAGTCTATTTGTCTCTCCGCTCATTGCAGAAACTACAACTGCAAGGCGATTACCCTCTTCTTTAAGGGCTTTTACTTTATCAGCAACATGCTGAATAGCTTTTACACTTCCTACCGACGTGCCTCCAAATTTTAAAACTAGTAATGCCATTCCAACAGTCCATAATTAGTATCAAAAAAATTCATATATTTTCAGTGATCCATCTTTTACCGGATTCTATTAAATCTTTAAAATCTCTAATAAACTCCCCACCAGCCTGCGCTAGGTCGGGCCTGCCACCGCCTTTCCCACCATCTTCCTTCACCATGTGATTTATCAATTCCACCGCACTGATATTGTTTGATAATTTTTTACTAATTCCCACTACTAATCTAAGTTTCTTACCCAAAGAAGAAGCTAGAATAACAATGATACCGTTGGGCGTCGGGCGATTTTTTAAATTATCTGTGAGTCTCCTTAGTTCTTTAGGCTCAACGTTATCTAAATTGGCAAAAACCAATTTTACATTATTAATTTCTTCTGCGCGCTCGTAAACCTCGTTAACCATATCATCTAGTGAGGATTCTTTATATTTTTTTAACTCACGTTCAAGATTTGATTTTTCTTTAATTAATACACTTAATTTATCTAGAATTTTGACTTCCGAGGTTTCAAGCGTCGAGCTCATTCTTTTTACTAATTTTTCGATGTTACTCGCATGACGCTCAGCCTCAATACCACAAAGAGCTTCAATCCGCCTAGTTCCAGACCCAATTGACGATTCAGAAAGGATTTTAAAGAATCCCAGTTCACCCGTCTGCGATACATGTGTACCACCACATAGCTCAATCGAGAAATCGCCCATACTGAGAACCCGAACCCTATCACTATATTTTTCGTCAAAAAAAGCTATAGCTCCAGAATTAATGGCGTCTGATAATTCCATTATTTTTGTCTCTACTTTTAAATTCTCTCTAATTTTACTATTTACTAACATCTCAATTTTTTGTAGTTGGGATTCAGAAATTGCTTCAGGATGAGAAAAATCAAATCTCATTCTATTAGCAGCAACGTAAGAGCCCTTTTGACCAACATCCTTACCCAGTTCGCATCTTAGAGCGGCATGTAACAAATGCGTTGCCGAGTGATGGATGGTGGTCCTGATTCGAGATTCTATATTAATCAATGCCTCGACTTTCTCTCCCTCTTGTAATTCGCCCTCAACTAATTCTCCTAGGTGTATAAATACATTATTTATAACTTTCGTATCTCGTACTTCGAACACTCCACCCTGGGATTTAATTGTGCCAATATCACCAATTTGTCCTCCAGCCTCAGCGTAAAATGGTGTTTCCTCAATACATATGATGCCTAGCTGGTTCTTTAGAATCTTTTTAGTTTTAACACCTTCGTAATAAATGGAAACAACTTTTGATACACACTCTTTTTTAGTATAACCACAAAACCTTTGAGTAAAATTATCAGAGTCAAATGTGGATTTTAACAGGCCATGGGAATCTTCTTCTTTACCAAATTTACTAGCACTTTTTGCTAAGAACTTCTGATTTTTCATTAATTTTTCGAAACCAACTGTATCAATCTCTAAACCCTGTTCTCTTGCAATGTCAGCGGTTATGTCAACGGGAAATCCATAAGTATCATAAAGTTCGAAAACAATTTCACCTTCTAGCGTTCCGGTAGTATTTTGTTTTATTCGTTTATTCAAAATAACCAAGCCTCTACCTAAAGCCTCGGTAAAGCGTTCTTCTTCAGTTTTTAGAATATATGTAATATGATCCTCTGTTTCTCTGAGGCCTGGGTAAGATTCACCCATTATGTCGATTAATGGCCTAACTAACAAATAAAAAAATAATTTCTTATCATTTACTTTATGACCATAACGTAAGGCCCGACGAATAATCCTTCTAAGAACATAACCTCTTCCTTCGTTTCCAGGCACCACACCATCCATCACAAGGAAAGTAGCTGCTCTAATATGGTCAGAAATAATTCGTTGAATTGAAACATCTCCTACATTATTGTCTAAAGAATTTATCACAGCGCTATTAAGTTTTTTAAACAGATCGATTTCATAATTACCTGTGACATTTTGTAAAACAGCAGCAATCCGCTCTAAACCCATACCTGTGTCTACTGCTGGCTTTGGAAGTGGGGTTTTCGCACCGGTTGAATCCATCAAATATTGCATAAAAACTAGGTTCCAAATTTCAACAAATCTATCACCGTTCTCATTTGGAGACCCAGGCGGCCCTCCCTCTATGGCCGGACCATGATCATAGAATATTTCTGTGCAAGGGCCACAAGGACCAGTATCACCCATTGCCCAAAAATTATCTTTTTCTCCGCATTTAATTATTCTGTCTTCTGAAACATTTATTTTTTTTCTCCAAATCTTGGCAGCCTCATCATCATCTTTATAAACAGTAACCAGCAACTTTTCTTTCGGTATACTAAATTCATTTCTTAAAAGATCCCATGCAAAAGCAATCGCTTCTTCTTTGAAATATGAACCAAAGCTAAAGTTTCCTAACATTTCAAAAAAAGTATGATGACGAGAGGTAAAACCAACGTTATTCAAATCATTATGCTTGCCACCAGCACGTAGACACCTCTGAACAGAGGTAGCAGCCTCGTAGGGTGGCGTTAGTTCACCCGTAAAATAATCTTTAAATTGCACCATACCAGCATTAGTAAAAAGCAGGGTCTTATCCTGTGCTGGCACTAAAGACGAACTATCAATTTTCTTATGTCCATTTGATTCAAAAAATGCTAAAAAGCATTCCCGAATTCTTTGAGTATCCATTATAGTGGATGATCTCCCAATACAATTTTTATGTCATTATAAGAGAAGCCTCTTTGAGCTAGAAATCTAATTTTTTTTTCATGATCCTTTCGATTAGTTTCCACATCTTTAATTTCTCCAAACTTTTTTTGGAACACATGGTTGGCTAATTGAACCCAACTTGAATCAAATTTGTCGAACGACTCTCTTATATTTTGCTCATCTATTCCTTTGTTTTTCATTTCTGAAAATATCTTCTTTGGGCCGAATCCTAACTCTGATCTATACCTTAAATATTTAAAAGCAAAGGCTTTATCATTCAAATAACCATTTTCTTCTAGTTTTTCAAGGACTTTATCTACAACCTCAACATCCAGGGTTTTATTTGCTAACTTAATTTTTAATTCATTTTTTGCGTGATCTCTTCGAGCAAGAATTCGCAGTGCTCTGTTGAATACGGTTTTGTAATCCGTGTCTGAGTTCATGAAGGATCCTCAATATCCTCAACTTCAACTGTTTTATTTGTAAAGAATATAGCTCTGATTTTGCTTTCTATCTCTTGGGCGAGATCAGGATTTTCTTTTAAATAAATGCGGACGTTCTCTTTTCCTTGACCCAACCTGTCTCCTTCATAGCTATACCAAGCACCGGTTTTTTCGATTATATTGTTCTGAACCCCCAGTTCAATCAATTCACTCTGCCTCGATATACCTTCATTATACATTATGTCAAAGTTAGCTTGCTTAAACGGCGGAGCCACTTTGTTCTTAACAACTTTCACTCGTGTCTCATTGCCAATAATTTCATCGCCTTTTTTTAAAGCCCCTGTTCTTCTAATATCAATTCTGACAGAAGAATAAAATTTTAGTGCATTACCTCCGGTTGTGGTTTCAGGATTCCCAAACATAACGCCAATCTTCATTCTAATTTGATTAATAAATATGACTAAAGTATTCGACCGCTTTATGTTTCCGGTTAATTTTCTTAAGGCCTGCGACATTAATCGAGCTTGCAACCCTACGTGTGTATCTCCCATATCCCCTTCTATTTCAGCTTTTGGAGTTAAAGCCGCAACAGAATCAACTACAACTAAGTCAACTGCGGCTGAGCGAACCAACATATCAGTTATCTCCAAGGCTTGTTCACCCGTATCCGGTTGAGAGACTAATAGATCTTCTACGTTTACTCCAACTTTTTCAGCATAACTTGGATCAAGTGCGTGCTCCGCATCTACAAAAGCTGCAGTACCCCCTGCTTTTTGAATCTCTGCAACCGCATGCAAAGTTAATGTAGTTTTCCCTGAGGATTCTGGGCCGTATATTTCAACAACCCTTCCCCTAGGGAAACCCCCAATACCTAGAGCTATATCAATACTCAATGATCCAGTAGATACGGCATCAACTGGTGCTACCGCATTTTCATTCCCCATTCGCATAATGGAACCTGATCCAAATTGCTTTTCAATTTGAGATAAGGCCATTTTTAACGCTTTTTCTTTATTTTGATCCATTGATATTCCTTTAATTGCTTACATATTCAACTACATTTTTAATTTACTAGACTATCAATCTGTTGTGAGATATGCCAGTAGTTGTACCAATAAAAATTCAGTACTTAGTATTCTAATATCTTCTCTACCACCTTCAAAAAATTTTGTAAAAGTTTCCGTTGTTTCAAGGTATTTAAACCCAAAACAAACAGTACCTACTGGTTTTTTGCTACTACCACCATCAGGGCCCGCAATACCGCTAACAGCGATACCTATCTCAGTCGAGGCTCTGTGAGATACACCTTCGGACATTTCACGGACTACTTCTTCACTAACAGCTCCATACTTTGTTAATGTAGATTTTTTGACCCCTAAGAAATTCATCTTCGCTTCATTCGAATAAGTTACAAGCGAACAATCAAACCAAATAGAACAACCTGGGATATCCGTTACCGTTTTACCAAATAAACCACCAGTACAAGATTCAGCAGCAGAGATTCTTAATCTATTAGTGCTTAAATGGTCGCCCAAGTTAACAGCCAATTGTTTTAAATTTTTATTTACGCTAGTCATTTTATCCTTTTTTCATAGAAAAACTTCGTCAGTAGCGAACTACACGCGGCTTCCTCCACTCCTCCTATTACTTCCATTTTAGTATTTTTTGAAACAAGATTGAGGACACTCCCAGCAGCTCCATTTTTTAGATCGTAGGCTCCAAATATCAGAGTCTTAATTCGAGCTTCAATTATTGCTCCTGCACACATTGGGCAAGGCTCGAGTGTGGTATAGAGCAAAATATCAGGCAATCTATAATTACCTAATATTTTCGCGGCCGCCCTCAAAGCCAAGATTTCGGCATGCGCTGTGGGATCATTTAACTGCCTTGTTTTATTAAAAGACGATGCAATAACTTCGG